>Ga0210032_1000116_pt1 | contig 70728 bp, 74 predicted proteins | sample CryGeyCG2114_250_2_FD_185458 | JGI IMG/M metagenome (GOLD analysis project Ga0210032, IMG submission 185458) | Groundwater microbial communities from aquifer - Crystal Geyser CG13_big_fil_rev_8/21/14_2.50 (SPAdes) (version 2) | ecosystem: Environmental > Aquatic > Deep subsurface > Groundwater ... | reverse complement strand
TGGTCATGCTGGAAGAAACTGTCAAAAACGCTCCCTGGCCGAGGTTAAAATTTTATAAACTGCTTGATGCTGATATTGAAGAGTTCGCAGCTTTTTTTAGCGATTTTGCCTCTCAAAAAGATTATGTCCCTAACTTGATCAAATCAGAAATTATTGCTGAAGAGCCGCCTCTTAAAATTGATATTAAATACGAGCTAGATCTGCCTTGGCCCCTCTCCAATGCCAAGTATGTGAACACTCACAAGATTGAAAAAGTGCAGGACAATCATTATAAAATTTCTTGGAAATCGATCGAATCAAGTGTCGCTGATGAATTATTTGGTTATGCTGAGTTTGTTAGATTTAATAATAAGACTCTTTGGTACTATGAGAACTTCACAAGGCCTAAATCAAGCCTTGCAGGGCTTTTTGAGGGGAGTATGAAATTTGACACTGGCAAGTCATTAGAAGTCACCGTGCAGTCCTTTGAGAGCTTAAAACGAGATAATCCTGCAAAGCTTCAACAATCACTCAACTTATGGCGCAAGAGAGTCTCGCACTCAACAAAATAAATGTAAGATTTTATTTTGCTACGTATAAACTCGGTTTATTTATTTTAACGATTAGCCTTAGCATGCTCTATAATTACAGCAACTTAAGTTTAAATATGACCGAGGCCTGTAGTGTGGTTATAAATTGTAAGAAATTAAAAATAGGCACAAGTACTGTTGGCCCTTAGAATAAATTTACAGAGACATTTGAACATAATTGATCGACGGTGCGAGAAGGATTTCAATATACGTCGGTTTTTATGCTCCCCTTAGATCGTATTTTTTTACAATTTCCTGACATAAACTTTGCAATCTAACTTCGTACTTTCCTTCAATCTCCATTCTTATCTTATCTTGTGCAAACCTAGTTTGAGCATCTAATTCACTTCTGGCTTTGTGAGTAGCAAAAGGTTTTAACTCCTCTCCCATCATTTCTAAAACTTCATGCGTGTCACCAAGCTGATTAAGAATATAGCGAAGGCGCAAGCACCCTTCCGAAAGATCACACTGCCCTTGAGAGACGGCCAAAGCAACAATACGCGCACTCTCGCTCCAGTGCTCTTGTCTATCTTTTAAGGATTGGTCTTGCTGTTGATTGAAATTTTTAAGACGTAGAAAGAGAAAAAAACAAAGGGCAGCAAGGATAATACAAAGTCCTAGTGCTGCCCAAGTGATTGGTTGAATTGAATTGAAGTTTTCCATGCCCTAATTAAGCATGAACTCCTTTGTCTTTCATCTGAATTCTTGCCATGGCAATGGTTTCATCTGAGACTTTTTTTAGTTTTCGCGTCAGGCCAACCCAGCTCATGGATTTAATCACCCATTTGCCTGGATCGAAGTGGTACCAACGTACACCATTTCTATAATCAGCTTGAAAAGTGTGGTGAAAATTATGGTAGCCCTCACCAAAAGTGAAGATGGCCGTAATCCAGCTATCGCGCGCTGTATGCTCATCGTTAAACGTTTTATCCCCTACCATATGGCAAAGAGAGTTAATGAAGAAGGTTGTGTGATGAACTAATACAATTCGTCCTAGAGCGCCAATTCCAAGTCCACCGAGAGGAGAACCCATCCATGCACCAATCAATGTTGGAACAATGATGCCGACAAAAATTGATAGTGGTAAATAATAACGGTGCTGCCACATCACAAGTTTATTGCGACGAAGGTCAGCTGACATCGGATACGTTTCTGGTTTAGTCGGACGAACCATAATCCATCCAATATGCGCCCAAAAAAAGCCTTTCTTAATATTGTAAGGATCTTCCTCTGTATCAACGTGAGTATGGTGAACACGGTGATCACTACACCATTTGAGCGCTGAGTTTTCAAAACTAGCGGCACCAAAGACAAGGGTGAAGAATTGGATAATTGGATGAGCTTCAAATGATCTGTGAGCAAAAAGTCTATGATAGCCGACAGTAATCGACATACCTGTTGCCCAATAGAAGAAAAAAGCTATTAACAACGTCCAAGGATTAAAACCCTCGTACATGACGTGACCAATGACGGCCGCAACAGCTGCAACTGGCGTTAACGTTAAAAACAGTGAATTAGTCCAATCAATTCGCTTAAGTACTTTACCCATAAATTCCCCCCATAGAATCACTACTCTATAAGGTTAACTTCACCGGCATAAATGGGTTGTAAAACAACTGTAAAAGCCTAAATACATAATTCAGATCAGCTCATACATTATTAAGAATGATTGTATTATCAGTGACTTAAATGTTTTTTTGTGTGCAAAACTACATAAATTATCTAAAACATGATTAAGATCAATGAAATCTACCTTTGCCTAAGATATAACTAAGTAGGGTTAACTACGTAGCAAAAATGATTAAGGATAAATCATGGAATTAAAAAATCATAAATTAGAATGTGAAACATGTGTCTCACACTTAAAAGGAATTTTTTGCGAACTCTCTCATGACCAGTTATCACCTATCACAAATCAGAAAGTCACAAATATTTATAAAAAAGGCCAGTCTCTCTTTGTTGAAGGCAATCATCCCAATGGGATCTTTTGTATTTCAACGGGAAATATAAAACTGACTGAACAAGGAAATGATGGAAAGGAAACACTCATTCGTATTGTTACGAAGGGAGATATTCTAGGACATCGAAGTCTTTTTTCTGAGCAAAGTTATCATGCAACTGCTACGGCCATGGAAGATACCAGAGCATGTTTTATTGATAAGTCGTTCATTATTGGACTTATTAAAGAACAGCCATCAGTTGCATTAAAAGTCATTGAAAAGCTTAGTAAAGATATGGGTGCAGCTGAGCACAGATTAAATTCTATGCACACAAGAAATGTTAGAGAGCGTTTAGCTGAACTGCTATTGCTCTTAAAAGAAAGTCATGGGGTTGATGAAGGTACTCGCACCAAAATCGACCTTCGCCTAACTCGCGAAGAAATGTCGACGATGATTGGAACAGCACCAGAGACACTCATTCGATTTATTAGTGAATTCAAAGAAGCTGGTTTAATTGAGCAAGAAGGTAAAACAATCTTCGTCAAAGACGAAGGCAAATTGCTTGAGTGGACTGGCTGCCAGCTATAATTAAGTTCGAGTGTGAAGATGCAAACACAAAAATTTACAAATGCTACAAAATTACATCATATGGGTATGGTTCCCATAGTCGCCTATCTTATTATTAAAGGGCAGCTTGAGATCAAAGATCGTAAAGGCAATGAAGATAAAGTATTGCCCGGCGAAATGATTGGCTTGAAGGAAGTCTGGCATCATCAGCCCTTAGATTTTGATATTGATACGACTCCTGGCACAACTCTGCTGCCTCTTGATAAAAGTACCTTGGCACGCTTCAAAGAAGTGTTAGCAGAGTTCTAAAGACAAATCATTTTTTGAATGTCATGATTAAAAAATGACACAAGCTTTAATTTCTGGATTTACCTTTATCAAACACGGCCTCGACCTTGGCTACCCTATTCGCGAGAGTATCGAAAGCATTGAACCTCTATGCGATGAGATCGTTGTTAATGTTGGTTTTGATGATCCAGAACTAAAAAAAGATGACGGTACTTGGGAATATCTCAATGATCATTTTGGTCACACTAAATTTAAGTTTATAAAATCTTGGTGGGATCCAAAGCTTAGGAAAGATGGACTTATTCTTTCCCAGCAAACCAATATCGCCCTTGAGCAGTGTCGTGGAAAATATTGTCAGTATATTCAAGGTGATGAAGCTTTACATGAAGATGATTTATCAATCATACACGATAGCGTTATCGATTTAGAAAAGAACACTCATCTTGATGGTCTTGTTTTTGACTATATTCATTTCTATGGCAACGTTGATATCCAACTCTATACCAGAAGAATCTATCGCCAAGAGATGAGACTTATTAGAAATTTTAAAGATATCGTCAGCTGGAAGGACGCACAGGGTTTTCGCTACAAGAACGAGTCAAAGATTCAGTGTAAAAAAATTCCGGCGCGTATTTTTCATTATGGTTGGGCAAGAAAAGAGCAAGTCATGGCAACTAAAGTTAAGGCCATGGATAAGCTCTATCATGAAAATCCTGATCAACAAGACTTCGTCTATAAAAGAATGTGGGGACTAAGAAAATTCACTCAAACGCATCCAAGTGTTATGGAAGAATGGACCACCAAACATAAGAATGATCTTGATATCATGTCACTACCTTTAGAGTTTAAACTCAAAGATCTTAATCTCGTCGTCTCTGATGCCTGGGAAAATTTAACTGGCCATCGTCTTGGTGAGTATAAAAACTTTAAACTTCGTAGTTGACCAATCAATATTCATAATTTAATGTCGAATTTCAAAGTCTAATAACTGACTGGAGGTAAACAATGCATACAACAAATACAAAGCTGATGATTATCAGATGTGTTGCTATGACTGTTGACTTCGGTCTGTCTCAATCTTAGCAACTAAATATTCTTAAATTTATTTTAAATTGATTGGTTAATTCACGCCAAGGCGCCAGTGCGTTTTGATCAATCTTTAATCCTTTTTATCAAAACGATGAAAAGAATAATAACTATTATGGAGTTTATATGAATCATATCAATGATTTAGAACATTTATCATATGAAGCAAAAGAATTTTCAAAGAACGTTTTTCAAGCTTCATACAACTTTTTGTCTATCGTTAAGATATCAATAAAGAATATCTTCTACGTTAGTCAAAACATCTTAAGATTGGTTTTTGTAAAGCCAGTTCTTAGAAGAATGATTAAGCCAGGGGTTTTCGAGGAAGTGAAACATCATCCACCTCCCAATCCTCCGATACCAAAATTCTTCTAATCAATTAACTAACAGATCAACTTTTTTTTGCTGGTCTGTTAGTTCTAAAGCTCTTTTTCTTTTTTGATTTATTTGGAGCGGGCCTTCTACTCATAGGTTTGCCTGGACGATTTGCTTGCACAGGTACAACTCTTGCGGGTACGCCAAATAGAGGATGATCGTTATCACGAGGAATTGTCGTTTTGATTTGTTTTTCAATATCTTTTAAAAGTCCGCGTTCTGTTTCATCACAAAACGATAAGGCGATCCCATTTTTACCAGCTCTAGCAGTACGGCCAATACGGTGAACATAACTTTTTGGATCATCTGGTAAATTATAATTAATAACATGAGTTACATCATTAACATCAATACCACGAGCTGCGATGTCAGTTGCAACGAGAACTTTGATATGACCCGACTTAAAGTCGGCCAAGGCTTTCTCTCTGGCACCTTGAGACTTGTTGCCGTGAATAGCAGCACATTGAATGCCACTTTTTTCTAAAATCTTAACAACTTTATTTGCTCCGTGCTTTGTTTTGGTGAAAACAAGTGCAGACTTAACTTCTTTTGTTTTTACAATATGTTCAAGCAAAAGAGGCTTATTTGTCTTATCAACAAACAAAAGGCTTTGTTCAATTCGCTCAACTGTTGTTGATTCAGGAGTAACTTCTACTCTGACAGGATCTTTAAGTAATTTACTGGCCAGGCTTGAAATATCGTTAGGCATCGTTGCTGAGAACAAAAGCGTTTGTCTCATTTTAGGAAGTTTCTCAATAATGCGATTCACGTCATGAAAAAAGCCCATATCAAGCATACGATCGGCTTCATCTAAAACAAAGACCTCAAGCTGCTCAAAAAGTACATGTCCGTCATCCATGAGATCTAAAAGTCGCCCCGGAGTTGCGATAAGAATATCTACCCCTCTGCCCATATTAACAATTTGTTGACGATGCCCTACTCCACCAAAAATAACGGCAGTAAAGATTTTTAAGCCTTGGCTGTAAGTCTTAATATTGTCTTCAATCTGTGAGGCTAATTCTCTTGTTGGTGTTAAAATTAGAACACGCACTCTGGCAGGCTTGATTTTAATTTTATGATTAGCAATACGATTGATAATTGGTAGCGAAAAAGCCGCAGTTTTACCTGTACCTGTTTGTGCAATACCAAGGATATCCTTGCCTTTCAATAAATGAGGAATACATTGTTCTTGAATCGGCGTTGGCTTTTTATAGCCCTTATTCTCAAGAGCGTTTAAAATGGTCGGATAGAGATTTAAAGATTTAAAATCAATCATACTAATACTACTTTTGTTTTCATTAACTGCTTAATCCGAACACTAGCAGTTAAATAAGCAATATTGGTATGTTCAGATCACTAAGCTATCTATCCGCCACTCAGCGTCTAAAGTCAAGAATCCCCCTCAAATGAGGGGGAAGAGACCCTAAAAGCAATCTTCAATGATTCGATCAGGCATTGGGGTAGAAAGAGAGTGCTGAAAAAAGAAGCCACGAATATTTGCTTCAATTGACTCTGTGAGGGTTACTTTACAGACATTGTCTTGAACGAATAATGATCTCGTTAATGTAATCTTAAAGTCAGTATCAACAACTTCAGGATTATCCTGTAAAACATCATCTACTCTAAAAGCATCATAAGTGAACAGACAAGGACCATCTTCTCCTTCATTTCTATGATTAAGCAGAGTATCAGCTGCAAGTTCTGGAACAATGACTTTCACAAGAAAGCTTCCGTATCCAAGATTGGTGAACTTAAGTTTAGTCGTATTTAAATCTACAGGAAGTGTAACTACTTTCTGAGAAACAACGTTTTGAGATGACTGTGCAAACGAGGCAAAAGAACTAACTAAGAATAACAAGCTAAATAATAATTTCATTTTTATCTCCTTCGTGCTTGGTTGAAAAGAAGATGGCCTAGTTTAGATCATAAAAAAAGACCAGTTGAAACCATTTTCACTATAGGATATAACCTATATATGAATATGAATGATCTTATGTATTTCCAGCAAGTTAACACCTATGGCTCGTTTACGTTAACGGCGAAGATGCTGGGGGTTACACAACCTACAATATCTGAAGCTATTTCAAGGCTAGAAAAAACCTTAAATACGAAGCTTTTCTATAGAACAAAACAAGGGATAACCCTGACTCCGCAAGGAAAACTAATTCTTGAAAAAACCAGCATAATTTTAAACACTAAAAATGAAATTGAGTCACTTTCAAATATTAACACTCAGTTACAGCTCAATATAAAAATTGGCTGCCATCCAGTTATAGGAAGATACTTTTTATCTAAGTTTTTAAAGCAAAGTACCAAAAAATATCCACAAATAAATTTCAGGCTTCATCATGATAACTCAAGATCAATTCAACAAATGATTCAAAATGGAGAAATTGATATTGGTGTGGTCGTCAATCCTATTCGAAACCCTGACCTCTTTATCAATAGGATCACTTTTGATAAAGTGATGATCTGGAAGTCATCTACAAATCAAAGCCCAAACAATCAGCTTATAGCAGACTTTTCGCTACCCCAGACACATGAAATTCTAAGGCAATGGAAACAATCTCCAACTCAACATATCCATACAAGTGACTTCAATCTTATTGGGGATTTAGTCGAATCAAATATGGCCTATGGGATCTTACCAGAACGTTTTGTTCAAATGGAAAAATTGAAAGTTGAAATTGAGCAAAAAAGTTTATTTGTTAAAGATGAGTTTTGTGTCGTTTATAGGCCAGAGTTTTTGAAGAACAGCTATAGTAAGGAATGTGTTCAGTTTATTATTAATTCTTTTAGCTAGCTTTTGAGTCTGTTAATGATTGTTTTTTATAGAAAGTTACATTACCAATGACTCGAGTTGAGACTTTGTCTCTTAGACCAAGCATGGTCTCCCCTACGCCCATTAAAATAGCTCCATCAGAATCCAGCTGAGAAAACAATGAGTCTAGAACAATTTTTTTTGTTTCAACTTTATGGTAAATCAAGACATTACGACAAAGAATAATATGAAATGGACCATAAACAGCAGAGTTAATGAGGTTGTTATAGCCATAGTTTATTTTTGAACTAATCTCGGGGTTAATTTTCCAGCCACCTTCAACTTTCGAAAAATAATTTGCCTTTCTTTCAGGTGAGAGACCTCTGGAAATTTCAAAGTCAGAGTAAATACCTGCTTGTGCTTTAGCCAATGCTTTTTCAGAGATATCAGTAGCTACGATTGAAAATGGAGGAATAGTCATTTTCTTTGATAGTTCATCTAAAGCAATGGCGGTGCTTATTGCTTCTTGACCTGTACTTGAAGCGGCAGACCAAATTTTAATCTGTTTTGGATTTTCAAGTAATATTTCAGTAAGAACAAAATTTTGAAGAGCGTTAAAAAATGTAGGATCCCTAAAGAATAGCGTTTCATTATTAGTTGCATGATCAAGAAACTTTCTTTTTAGTAAAAGAGGCAGGCTGGCACTTTTAAAAATCTTTTCAAGATCTTCAATTTTTTCAAATCCTTCTGTTTTCATTATTTCTTCAAGACGCGTTTTCAGTTGATAAAGATTTATATCTTGGTAGATGATACCCGTTTCTTTTTCGATAATATGTGCAAAAAAGCTAAGTGTCTCAGGCGACATCATTAACCCCTTTTCTATGTAAAAGATCAATGACCTTTCTTGCTATAGCTTTAGGATTATCAATAAAATCGTATTCGCCTGTTTTATAAACGGCTCCTGGCATTCCAAAGACCGCACATGAAGCCTCATCTTGAATAAGTACAGTGCCGTTATTTTCTTTTACAGCATGAGCACCATCACAACCATCACGGCCCATACCTGTTAAAACAATAGATAACACGTCCTTTTTAAATATTTCAGCAGCCGTCTCAAACAAGTAGTCAGCACAAGGACGTACAAAATTTCGATGTGGACCTTGATTTAGATGGATGGCACAGTCTGACTTTGTTCCAGATAGAGTTAAATGATAATCTCCAGGAACAACATAAATTTTATTAGGTTGTAGCTTTTCACCATGAGCAGCTTCCATTGAAGTTTTATTTGAAACTCGACCAAGTCTCTCTGCCAGAGATGCTGTGAATAAAGGTGGCATATGCTGAGCAATTACGATTGGATAAGGTACATCCATCGTCAATTCAGAAAACAACTCAAGAAGAGCATTAGGACCGCCAGTTGAAGATGCAATCACTAAGATTTCTGGATTAATATGCTTCCAATCATTAGTCTTAGTCGTAACCTTGGATTTAATCTCAACAGTTTGAGGTAAAGCTTTAGAATTAATCTTAAAAAGAGATTCAAGCTTTGGAAGAATGACTTCTTTTAAAACTTCTGAAGGATCATTTGAAATACTATTTAGAGATGGCTTAGCAACGAAATCAATAGCTCCAAGCGCCATAGCATCTAACGTTTTCTCTGCCCCATCCATACTATGAGATGAAAACATAATTACTTTTGTTTTATATTTTTTCTCACAGATATGTTTTAGCGTGGTGATTCCGTCCATGACAGGCATTTCAATATCTATAATACAGATATCCGGATCTAACTCGACTATTTTCTCAAGAGCTACGACACCATTTTTGGCAGAACCAACAACCTCAAAATGTTCACTCATCCCAAGGGCTTTTTGAAGCTGGATTCTAAAAAGGACAGAATCATCGACGATCAAAATTTTTATTTTCTTTGAAAGACTCAATTCTGTCCCCTAAAATCTTAATTAACTAACGAGCTTTTTTAGTTTATCGGCTAGCTGCGCTAATGACTCGGCTGATTTAAGAGTCTCACTACAAGTCGTTGCACTTAGTTCGGCGCCGTGAGCAACTTCCTTAATGGTATTTGAAATACTTTCAACACCTTTTTTCGAGTCACCAATAACACGAGAGACTTCGTTTGTAGTAGCCGTTTGTTCTTCAACTGCTGAAGCAATTGCACCTGAAATAGAATTTAATTTTTCCATAGCTTTTGAAATGCCACCAATTGCTTCAACTGCAACCGATGTATCTTTTTGAATGGCTCCAATTCTGTTTGTGATATCTTCAGTTGCTTTAGCTGTTTGCTTTGCAAGTTCTTTGACTTCATTGGCAACAACTGCAAAACCTTTTCCCGCGTCCCCTGCTCTAGCCGCTTCAATCGTTGCATTTAGTGCAAGAAGGTTTGTTTGCTGTGCAATTGAGCTAATAACTTTGATAACATTTCCAATTTCTTGAGAGCTATTTCCAAGCTGCTGAATCGTTTTATTCGTTTCAAGCGCATTTTGAAGTGTTGTTCTAGACATTTCTGCAGAATCACTTGATGATCTTGAAATTTCTCGAATTGAAGCCACCATTTCTTCAGTTGAAGCAGCTACCGTTTGAACGCCAAGAAAAACTTGTTCAGATGAAGCTGATGCAATTTCTGATTCACTTGAAGTTTTCTTTGCATTCTCATTCATTTGATTGGCATAACTTTGAAGTTGCTCAGCACTTGCAGAAAGCTCGCCAGCTGTAAAGGTTACCTCTTCAATCATATTTTTAAGTTTTGTAATATCTGAGGCATACTTAACAACTTTGAATGGCTTGCCTGTTAAATCTAGAATTGGGTTGTAAGAAGCTTGAATCCATACAATACTTCCATTTTTTGCAAGACGTTTATATTCTTTTGATTCGAACTCTCCTCTATTTAGCTTAGACCAGAATTCTTTATATTCTTGAGATTCTGCAAATTTTGGTTCACAGAACATTCTATGATGCTTACCCTTAATGTCACTTAGTGAGTAGCCAAGAGTTGAACAAAAATTATCATTGGCGGTTAAAACTGTACCGTCCATATTAAACTCAATCACAGCTTGTGATTTCGAAACGGCCTCTAAAGTAGCTTCAAAGACAAGATTTCTAAGCTTTTGTTCTGTAATATCCACTGCGAATTTTACAACTTTATATGGCTTACCATTTTCATCAAAAATTGGGTTATATGAAGCCTGAATCCAAATCTGTTTTCCTTGTTTAGTATATCTAGCATATTCTTTTTGCTCGAATTCTCCACGATTTAATTTTTCCCAAAAACGAGCGTAATCAAGTGAATTGGTATAAGCTGGGTCACAAAAAATTCTATGATGCTTTCCCTTGATTTCGTCTAATGAATAGCCAAGCGCCGAACAAAAATTATTGTTCGCTACTATGATTGTCCCATCAAGATTAAATTCAATGACGGCCTGGACTTTATCAATGGCATTATAAACGGCTTCTAAATTTGAAACATAAAATTGGTCATCTGTTTTTTTGGCTGCATTAGTCATTTTCTACTCCGTTAGATTGTTAAGCACACTTTCTTTCTAATTCATTTAAAATAGTATCTAGACACAAAATGGAAAGAATTCCATTTTCTGTTTTATAAACACCTTTCATAAAAATCGAAATTGTTGTTGGTATTGTTATTGGAACTTTTTCAAATCTTTCATTTTCAACTTCGATCACATCTCCAATAGTATCTACTAATAAAGAGATGAGAATATCTTCTGATTTACAAACAATTGTCATTTGTTCATCAGATTTATCCGAGGTAATTTCAAAAAGCTCATTTAGATCAATGGCGGTGGCGATTTGGCCACGAAGATTGATCAATCCTCTCACTACAGCAGGGGCAGACTTCATTTTCGTCATCGCTAATGGCTTTGTAACTTCTTGGACTTTCATGACATCAATACCGTAGAGCTGTCCATCGACCACAAATGTTGAAAATTGTCTTGGCTCTACACTTGCATTTTTAATTTGTTCGCTAGTTTTCATGCTGCCTTACCTTCATAATTTAGAGATAATTCTTGTGCAAATGAAATGAGATCTTGTAATTGACCCTTTTCAAAGAATGAATCAAACCCTGCATCAATTGCTTTTTCTAAAACTGATTCTTTACTTGTTGCAGATAACGCCACCATTGGAATTTCTTTTAATCGTTGTACACTTCTCACTTTTTTAGCGAAGTCATACCCATTCATTTTCGGCAATTCCAAGTCTGAAATAATCAATTGAAAGTCTGCTCTGTTTTCTAGTATTTTTCTAAGTCCATCAACCCCATCGACGGCAGTTATCACATGATATCCGTTTGCAACGAGGTCTTTGGCAATTTTATTTCTGATCACTTCAGAATCTTCAATGAGTAAAACTTTATGAGCACTACTGTGTTGTGAATCTGTTGATTTTTTCGGCATCACTTCTCGACAAACTTTATGAACATCGATTAACACAACGATTTCAGATTCGGTTATGATATTCCCTATGATCGCATCATGACTTGTTGATGAAGTTTCAATAGCGTCGTCAGTCGAGAGAACATCGTAAATACGATCAACTTCGATTCCAATCAAGTTGCCATTTTGATTAATCACGATAACATGAATAAGTTCTTCTGGGTTTTCTTTAACTTCATAACCAAGAATCTTATTTAGATTAATAAGCTTTAAGACTCCGCCTCTATAACGTACGACGCGTTGATGGCCTGATAATTCAATTGATGAAACGCTAATTTCTTCAAGCCTATTAACATAGGACAATGGAATTGCATGTTTTGTCTTTGATCCAAGCCCGATGAGGACATAGTCATTCTTCTCATTTGCACTAACAATATTATGATTAATCAAGTTCTTTTTCTCTTCAGTTTTTACAATTTGACCAAAGTTTCTCTGCGCAATCCCTAAAATATCAAGGATCAAAGCAATGCTTCCATCCCCTAGAACTGTCGCTCCAGAATAGATTGATATATTTTTCAAAAACTTAGCAAGTGGCTTTACGACTATGTCTGCTGTATCAAGAATTTCATCGACTAAAAGTCCAAACTGATGACCATCCGAATTGAGGACCACAATATTAGTACTTTCCTGAAAGATATCTTGTGATTCTTCAAGATCTTTTTCCAGTACTTTTTTAAAGTCTAAAAGTGGTAGAATATTTCCGCGTAAACGATAAACAGGTCTTCCTTGAACGAACTCGATTGTATTTTTTTCAGCTCTTACGAGTTCCACTAACTTCATTTGTGGAATGGCAAATCGATCATCTCCTGATCTTACGACCATGGCAGGAACAATCGCTAATGTTAATGGAATTTTTAGAGTAATTTTGGTGCCTTCACCTTCTTTACTTTGAATATCTACAAGTCCACCAATCTTCTCGATATTGCTTTTAACAACATCCATTCCAACGCCACGACCGGAAACGTTTGTTACTTTTTCTGCCGTTGAAAATCCTGGTGCAAAAATTAGTGCTTGAATATCTCTCTCGCTCATTCTTTCTGCTTTTGCCTCGTCGATCACTCCACGCTCAATGGCCTTTGCAATTAATTTATCGCTACATAAACCTTTTCCATCATCTGAAACTTCAACAATGACTTGTCCACCTTCATGAAAAGCTTTAATCGTGATTGTACCAGTTTCGGATTTACCACTTTCAAGACGTTGGGAGATTCCTTCAATTCCATGATCACAGGCATTTCTTACGACATGGGTAAGAGGGTCTTTCACTGCTTCAATAAGTGATTTATCTAGCTCTGTTTCAACACCAACTAATTCCAAGTTTATTTTTTTGCCAAGAGAATTAGAGAGATCTCTTACTACTCTTTGAAATTTACTTAGAATATTTCCAATCGGTTGCATTCTAGTCTTCATCGTTTCATCTTGAAGCTCAGACGTTACCGCATCAAGTTTTTGACTGAGACTTAAAAATGCAAGGTCATCAGTTTTACTTGAATACTGCAGAACTTGATTTCGAACGAGAACCATTTCGCCCATTAAAGTCATTAAGCGATCAAGTAAAGAGACTTGAACTCTAATGATGAATCCACTTTCTCAGGTTCGTGGGCTGGTTTATTTTGTGCCACAACTTTAGTGGGCTCCACTTTTTTGGGCACGTTAACGATCTCTACTTCTTTTTGAATTGGATCAATTAGATCTGCCTCGGCCATTGAAGTCTCACTTTTAGTTGATAAATATGGTTGTATTAGCTTGCACATTGTTGAAAGTTCTAAAGCATTTGTAGGGTTTTTTACGTCTCCCATACAATGCCTAAGCATATCGCCACAGAGAATGAGCGTATTAGCGAGTCCCGCATCAATCGGCAGAGACTCTTTTCTTGGTCCTGCTATACTCTCTTCCATCGCTGTAACAAGACTTGCTATATCAGCAAGTCCAAAAAGCTGTACGGCGCCTCGAATAGTATGAACCGAGCGATAAAGCTCATCGTTGATTGATACATCACATGGATTTTCTTCGTATTTGCTTAATAACGTGGACAAAGTATCAAGACACTCGTCTACTTCTTCAAATAATTCTGCCGGTAAATCTTCACCACTGACTTGTTCTTTATCGACATGCTCGATGACAAGAACGCCTTCACTGACAGAAGCTGGAGCACCATTAGCACCTAATGAGTAGTCAAACTCATAAGCTTCACCATTCATTAATAACCGAGTGGCGTCGTTGCCTTGAAGGAACCAACCAATCAAATGTTTTGGAATAGTAAGAGCTTCTTTAGACTGCATTAGAGTGGTTTCAAGCTCGTGGATATGGGCCTGAAGTTCTTCCCACTCCATCATCCCTGCAGCGCCCTTTATATTGTGGTAAGAGCGAAAAATATTATCATAAAGGTCTTTTGAACTAGTATTGTCGGGTAACTGATCGAATTGAAGTAAGCACTGTTCTGCTTTATCGAGCATTTCAAGAATTTCAACTTTAAATTCTTCAAACTCTTCATTCATTTCAATCATGGCTAAACTCTTTGGTTTGAGATTCGTGCGTCTTCAAATCGGAACATGTAAGTTTTTCTTTACATATTTGTTAGACAAAATTTATGTTATTTGTGAGAATCTACAAGAGGAAAAATAAGCCAAACCGCCTTAAAACATGAGATTTGTCATGTTCTAACTATAAACACTTGAAGTTGATAAAGTTAAGCCGTTGAATTAGTTGTGAAGTTAAAACGATATATTCACAAGCCTTTTAGTTTAGTAATTAATTTCTTTTTTTATGTTGTAAATTTTTTTTTGTCATAGAAAATGACCATAGCCTTTAAGGCAAAACACTTTCGAAGGAGTGAAAATGTTTCCAAATACGACACGAGTCCTAGTTGTTGACGATATGATGACAATGAGAAAAGTTGTTATTAAGGTCTGCAAAGAATTGGGATTTTCTAATATTAAAGACGCTGCTGATGGCGAATTAGCATGGACCATTCTTAATGAAACAAACCCCCCAATACAATTAATCATTTCCGATTGGAATATGCCAAATTGCACCGGCCTTGAGTTTCTTAAGCGAGTACGTGCAGATGAAAAATTCAAAAAAACACCTTTTTTATTAGTGACAGCAGAAGCTGAACAAGATCAAATTATTGAGGCAGTCAAATCTGGTGTTGACCAATACGTCATCAAGCCATTTAGTGCCGCCACATTAAAAACAAAACTTGAAATCGTTTTTAAAAAATATAGTAAAGCCTAGGAAAGATATGGAAACTGAAATTGTAAAACCTTTTATAGATGCCACAATTAATACTTTAAAAGTTCAAGCCGAAGTTGAAGCTAAGCATGGAAAAGTTTTTTTAAAAGATCCAGCTAATGGTATCAATGGTGACGTATCAGGCGTAATAGGAGTCATTAGTGACCAATTTAATGGTTCAGTCATTATTTCATTCCCAGAAGAAACTTTTTTAAAGGTTATGAGCAATATGCTCGGCGAAGAGATTACTGAGCTAACTAAAGAAATCATTGATGGAGCTGGTGAGCTAACCAACATCATTTTTGGACAGGCAAAAGCCGTTCTCAATGAGAATAATTATGGTGTACAAATGGCGCTGCCAAGTGTTATTAGTGGTAAAAACCACACTCTTAACCATAGCCCAAAAGATACTGTTATCGTGGTGCCATTTGAGAGTAATGTCGGGAATTTCTTCATTGAGATTTGTATTCAAAAATAAATTATGAATATTGCCAGAGATCTTTATTATTTTCTCATTCATTTGAGTTGGAAAAGGTTCTTTGGCCTTATTTTCTTTCTATTTCTTTTTATCAATATCTTCTTTGCCAACCTATTCTATTTCGCACCAAATTCATTAAACTTAGAAAATCCATCGTGGTGGGACTGCTTTTTCTTTAGCGTTCAAACCTTTTCCACAATTGGTTACGGTGTATTATCACCGCAAAGTTTTCTGGCAAATATTCTAGTTACATTTGAAGCAGCACTTGGTTTAATTAGTTCCGCTATCATTACCGGTATCGTCTTTTCAAAGTTTTCTAGACCAAAATCTAGAATTTTATTCTCAAATAATATTTTAGTGCAAAAAATAAATAACAAGAAAGTTTTGAGTTTTAGGGTTGGAAATCAGCGTGCCAACGACCTTGTCGATGTTGAAATGATTGTCACTGCACTTATCCAGGAAGTAACAGAAGAAGGCATTAAAATCGCCAGAATGAACGAGTTAAAACTACTAAGAAATAGATCACCATTTTTCTCACTTTCATGGATGATTTTTCATCCTCTTGATGAACACTCTCCTCTTTCAAAACTTATCGAAAATAATCAAGTCGATTCTTCTCTCATTTCAATTTCTGCACTACTGATTGGGCATGATGGAACATATTCTCAAACAATTTATGCAAAAAATATGTACTCAAAAGAAGATATCGTCTTCGATCGTTACTTCGAAGATGTTATCAACGTTAATAAAGCAAATATGAACGTTGTTGATTACTCGAAGTTCAATCAGCTAAAACCAGTTAACTGATTCTTTTTCACCAGTAATAAATGTAACCAGCATATGAAATATTCAGCTATCATAGATAAATGCAAAGTAAAAAGTTAATTCAAAAGATCGATATTTTAACAGGAATTCGTTTTTTAGCTGCCATTCATGTTGTTCTATTTCATAACTTTGCATTTTTTGACTTAAAAAATATTTCTCCATGGATCACTAATTTCATTTACAAAGGTGAAGCTGCTGTTTCATTTTTCTTTATCTTATCTGGCTATATTCTAACTCATGCCTACAAAGAAAGACTTAACGACTCCAAGCAAAAAAGGAAATATTTTTTTTCACGCTTGGCCAAGCTCTATCCTCTCTATTTATTTGCTTTTGTTATTGATCTCCCCAGGGGATTAGATTACTTTTTCTCACAGTATCCTTCAAATGAAGCTACAATTAAAAGTGTCATTAGTGGATTAGCTCACATACTAATGCTTCAATCTTGGATTCCAAGAGTTACTGCCTCCTGGAATCCTCCTGCTTGGTCTTTATCTTGCGAGTTATTTTTTTATATTGTTTTTATTTTTTCAGTAAAACCAATGATGAAAAGCTTAAGAAAAAAAACCTTAATTATCATTCTTTACTTTTTCCCAATTGCCACATACATCTTCGCCACTTACTTCACAATTATTGATACAAATACATCAATTTTCCATACCTTTTGGCGAAGCTTTCCTTTATTAAAAATCAACGAATTTTTCATTGGAATCTTACTTTACGGACTCCATCTTCAAGAAGACAAATTCATCAAGACGATTGTAAAAAATGGGAATATTATTTTCTGGGGCTCAATTGTGATTTCGTTTATTCTAACAACTGTAGCCAGACCATATATACCAAGAGAAATCTTTAGTAGCGCTTTATACGTACCAATTTTTAGCTTGATTATTATCACCTCTCAAAATGATAAAGTATTTGGTAAAAAATATTTTGAATCAAAAGCTCTCGTCTACCTTGGAACGATCAGTTATGCCCTCTATATACTTCATCAGCCGATCGCGACATATTTCTCGCTATATCTAGAGAACTCACTTTTTAAAGGGATATTCTATCTGTGTGGAGCACTACTACTTTCTCATTTATGCTATCGATATATTGAAAAACCATGTCAGAAAAAGCTAACCAATTTGATCAAATAATTTAAAACCTTAATAATGTCGAAATGTATGTATAAATCAATACTTATACTTTAAAATAAACTTATTTAACAGTTGTCAGGATAAGTATATTTTTAAGGGTAAATCAGAGCAATTCAAAATTGTTTTAGCCATATTCTTTATTAAGTTTATCATTTCTGGATTCTTCTCATCAGAAATAATCGAAGATATCTTTATTCCTTTCATTCAATATTTTAAACAAATGGGCCTAAGCGCATGGAATTTGGAAGATCTCGTTTTTCCATACCCGCCACTAATGGCCATTATTATTTATCTCCCCATTTTCTTAAGTGAATTAATCAAAACCATTTATATTAAAAATCTTCTTTTCCATTTGCCACTCTTTCTAGCCGATCTAGGTATCTACTTCATTCTTAAAAAAATACATCCAAATAAAACAAAAGAAATCATCTACTACTATGTTTTATCGCCGATCATCTTTTATTCGACCTATATCCACACACAACTCGATATAATTCCAACCTTTCTAGTTTTTCTCTCAACTTATTTTTTAATAAAAAACAAATCGAACTTGAGCTATTTCATTTTAGGTTTAGCAGTTGCTACAAAAATACATACCATTGTCGCCTTACCATTTTTCCTTATTTATTCATTCAGAAAAAAGGTTTTAAATTACAAAGACCTAAGTTTTACCATTCCCATTTTAACGACAGCTATTCCGTTTTATTTAAACAATCAATTACAATCACTTTTTAGAGCGAACGAAATATCATTATTGTTTGAATCTTATATTCAATTATTAGATCTTAAAATTTACTTATTCCCGTTAGTGTATCTAGGACTTCTATGTGGTGCTCTAAATATTAGACGATACAACACAGAAATTTTCGTTGGTATATTAACTATTGTCTTCATGACATTCGTTATCACTATTTATCCAAACCCCGGTTGGTTTATATGGTCCATCCCCTTTTTAGCTTATAGCTTTATTAAAAATAATCATCACACTAAAGAGAAACTGATAACATATTTCTTTATGTCATTCTTCTATTTAGTCTTTTTCTTATTCTTTTACTCTCATCCTCTTCACCCAACATCTAACTTCATCTTTTTATCTGAACAAATTGATATCTTGATTAAGAATAAAATTTTTAAAAACTTAAGTTTAACTATGCTTATTAGCTCTTCTCTATACGGTATTTACTTTGTCTTTCATTTTGCCATTAGTAATTCGATCCTCTACAAAAGAAAATTTAACGCTTTCGTCATTGGAATAGCCGGTGACAGTGGCGCAGGTAAATCAACACTGCTAGAATCTTTAAGCCGTTTATTAGGTAATAATATGGTGACGCAACTCGAGGGCGATGCTGAACATAAATGGGCACGAGGCGACAAAAAATGGGATGAACTAACCCATCTTAATCCTTCAGCGAATGATCTTCATCATCAAATGAGTCATATCATTAGGCTTAAACAGGGTTTAAGCACTAAGCGAAGAGATTATAATCATCAGACAGGAACATTTGAATACGACAAAGAGATTGAACCAAATGACTTTGTTGTCATTGCAGGTCTACATCCTTACTTTCTAAAAGGTTCTCGAAAACATTTCGACTTAAAAATCTTTATAGAAACTGAAGAAGAGCTTCGACTTCATTGGAAAATGGAGCGTGATACATACTCTCGAGGTAAAAGTGAAGCTCAAGTCAAGGAAGAATTAGTTTCTAGAAATGAAGATTCTTTAAAATATATTCTTCCACAAAAAGAATTTGCAGATCTCATTATTAAGTATGGAACAGTTGAAGGAAATGCAAAAAAACTCACGATTGTCTATGAGATAGATGCTGACATCTATCTGGATGAATTAATTGCTGAATTTAAGAAAATGGGTATTAAAATTACAGATCACTCATATTCCCAAGATCTAACCAAGCAGGTTCTTTCGGTTGAATCGTTTGAAGATATTAATTTTAAAGATTTCCAAATTAGATTCCAAGACATCATAGATCTTTGCGCCATATCTGATCCGACATGGCAAAAAGGTATCTATGGTCTAAATCAAGTTATTCTTTTTCATTGTATTAATGAAAAATACATCACCCATGAGTATCCAAATGATTAAAGGGGTTTTAATTGATCTTGATAATACACTCTACTCCTATGAGGAGTGCCATCAAGCAGGATTACGATCAAGCTTGAAGCAATTACATAAAGCCCATCCAGAAGTTGATAGTGAACTATTTTTCGAGGAATACAAGCTCATTCAATCAGACTTAAAAATAAAACTAGAAAAGACAGCTGCAAGCCATCATAGACTTATTTACTTTCAATCTATTTTAGAAAAACTAAATATTTGGAACTCTAAGCTATGTTTAGATCTCTATCACTCCTATTGGAATAATTTTCTAGCAAAAATGGCGCTCTTTGATAATGCATTGTTATTTCTAAAAGAATTAAAATCAAAACAGATACCAATCGTGATTGTCACAGACTTGGTAGCTCAAATACAATTTGAAAAAATCCTAAAACTAGATATTGATCAATATATAGACTTTATTGTTACCAGCGAGGAAGTCGGCATTGAAAAGCCTAATCAAGTAATTTTCAAATCCGCGTTAAAAAAAATTCAGTGTAAAGCAAACGAAGTAGTTATGATTGGCGATAGTTTCGACAAAGATATAATTGGAGCTATCGAACTGGGAATACAAGCATTTTGGTATGATCCAGATAAAAAATGGCTTGGTGGAAGAGAGCTTCCTCAATATACTAAAATCTCAAGTTTTAAGGAGCTAGATGCAATTATTAAGTGATATAGTTTACCTTTGTAAACTTGTTGGAAGTCAGTTTGAAATGAGCCAAGCTGGTGGTGGTAATATATCGATTAAGCATGAAGATAAGATCTTTATCAAGGCTTCAGGCTTAACTCTTTCTGAAGTTGAAGAAAACTACGGTATATCAGTTGTGTCGACAGAAATGGGAAAAACCTTTTGCTCAAAACTCAACCAAATTGATGAGTCGACATATGGCCAGGAGCTTGAAGCATTGGCACCACCAGAATACCTTAGACCATCAATGGAAACACCTCTGCATCTTCTTTTGAAAAAGAAATACGTCATTCATTGTCACCCAATCGCAGCACTAGCTTTATGTTCATCAAGTACAGGACAGAGCGAAATTAAAAAAAACTTAGCAGATGCAACCTGGGTCCCCTATTTCTCACCAGGATTAAAATTAGCTCGTTATTTTTCAAAATCAATTGATTTAGATAAGCATATCTATTTCATGCAAAATCATGGACTCATCATCGCCCATGATTCAAAAGAGGAAGCTCTTACTTTGCTAAAAGAAACAGTTGAAAAATGTATAAAACTTTGTGGAGTAGATGAAAATGACGACACATTCAACATCCAGTTTTTTATTAATAATCAACTTTCAATTAGTACGAGCTTATTAAGATCAAACGATCAAACAATTAAGGATAATGATCTTAGACACTTCAAACCTATATGTCCTGATGATGTTGTCTATTTGGGCAAAAATCTTCTTCATATTGAAAAAGATTATAAAAAAGAACTCAAAGAATATCTTGATTTAAACGGTAGACTTCCAAAAGTTTTTCGATTCAAAAACGATACTTTTATTATTGCAGCTAGTATAAAAAAATGTCGACTCATTGAAGAGCAATTTCGAGCTAATATTTTAGCTAGAGCTTATAAAAACTGTGATTCCTCTTTAGATGAGACTGAAATAAGTTTTCTCATTGATTGGGAGGCAGAAAAATACAGGGCAAAAGGAAAGTAATGCAAATTATTATTCCAATGTCCGGTCTAGGACAACGCTTTATCGATGCAGGCTATCAGGATCCTAAACCACTAATATGTATTGATAACAAGCCAATCATTGAACATGTCGTTAATCTTTTTCCAAATGAGTCTAACTTTATTTTTATTTGCAATAAAGATCATCTAGAAAAGACTAATATGCGTGCAATTCTTAACAAAATTGCTCCAAAGGGAAAAATCATTGAATTAGAGCGCCATAAATATGGCCCAGTCTATGCCGTTTCAAAAGCTTTTGATTCAATAAATGATGATGAAGAAGTTATTGTTAATTACTGCGACTTCTCTACCTATTGGGATTATAGCGATTTTTTAAAGCATACAAGAAATCGTTGCGCAGATGGCGCTATACCTGCTTACAAGGGGTTTCACCCCCATATGCTCGGCTCGACTAACTACGCCTTCATAAAGCAGCAGAATCAATGGCTTGAACAAATTAAAGAAAAAGAACCTTTTACGAACGATAGAATGGCTGAATATGCCTCAAATGGTACGTATTATTTTAAAAGTGGTGCAATTTTAAAGAAATATTTTCAACAAGCTTTAGATAATGATCTTAATGTTAACGGTGAGTATTACGTATCTTTAGTTTATAACGAATTAGTCAAAGACGGACTTAAAGTATCTGTATTCGAAATTCAGCATATGCTTCAATGGGGAACACCACTGGATTTAGAGGAATATCGTTATTGGTCTAATCTTTTTACTTCATTAAGTTCTCTAGGTTTAACAATAAATCATCACAAATTTAATATAGTTGTTCCGATGGCAGGTGCAGGAAAACGTTTTTCAGATGAAGGATATCTTAATCCCAAACCCATGATCCCAGTTTCTGGCAGTGCTATGATCAAGCAAGTACTAAAAACACTAGGAAGTGCCGAGCAATATTATTTTGTCTGTCAAAAATCTTTGGCAAAAAATGATGACTTTCAAACATGCGTTTCTAAAAATAGTAATTCAAAAATTATAAAAGTTGATCAATTAACACAAGGCCAAGCCTGCTCTGCTAACCTAGCAGTGGAGGAAATCAAAAATAAGAATCCAATTCTAATAACAACATGTGATAGTGCTATCATTTTTGAAAGTCGTAAGCTCAAAGAAGTTTGTAAAGATGACCCAGACCTGGTCGTTTTTACATTTAAGAACTACCCAGGTGCAAATAAAAATCCTCAAATGTATGGCTGGGTACAATCGATAAATTCAAAGATTATTAATACATCGATCAAAAAGCCACTATCACCCACACCACAAAATGATGAGGGTATTGTTGGTACCTTTTACTTTAAAGACAAAGATATCTATCAAAAATGTCTTAAATATTTAGAAACAAATAAAATGTTAATTAATAACGAATTTTATATTGATTCAATGATTGAAGCAGCCCTTCAGTTGGGATTAGTGGCCAAGAGCATTATTGTCGATCAATTTTTATGTTTTGGAACTCCAAATGATTTAAAAACATTTAATTATTGGCAGTCATTCTTCCATAAGTGTTCGTGGCACCCCTACACTATCGACAACGATAAGATGGTTGATCAAGATCAAAAACAATCCTTAATTGATGAGTGTTTATTCTTTAAGCAGGAGAATCAATAATTTGAAGTTAACAATTGTCATTCCCTGTTATAACGAAGAAAAAAATATACCATTATTGCTGGATAAAATTTCAGATATAAATAATGAATCAATTCACTTTATATTTGTTAATAATGGATCTAACGATCAATCAAAATTTTTACTAGAAAAGGCAAAGCCTCTTTACACAAATATTTCGATTTTACATATTGAAAATAATATCGGTTATGGTCATGGCATTCTAAGTGGTTTAAAGGCAGCCGCAAGCGAATTCATTGGATGGACTCATGCTGACCTTCAAACGGATTTGAATGATGTTGTAAAGGCTTATCAGCAGCTTGAGACTGCTGACTTTTCTGCTAATACCTTTATCAAAGGAAGGCGCTATGGACGACCATTCATTGATGCTTTTTTTACTTGGGGAATGAGTCTTTTTGAAACACTTTATTTAAAAACAAATTTATTTGACATAAACGCTCAACCAACTGTCTTTCATCGATCATTTTTCAATAACTGGATCAATCCTCCAGAAGATTTCGCGCTCGACTTATATGCTTACTATAAAGCAAAGAAAGAAAAATTAACTATTATTCGATTTCCAGTACTATTTGGACCAAGGCTTTTTGGACAATCCAACTGGAACACTGGATTTAAAGCAAGAATTAAATTTATTAAAAGAACAATTCAATTTAGTACAAGTTTAAAAAAGAGACTTTTATGAAATTCATCGCTCATCGAATAAATCAAAGCCATCATCTCGAAAAAGTTGATCATAAACTTGGCGTTGAAGTCGATGTCCGAGTTTGGCAAGATGAACTTATTTTGGCCCATGATCCTTTTCAATTTGGAGAGAAGCTTGAAACATTTTTAAAAAATTATCATCACTCTACTTTAATTTTTAATATTAAGTGTGAGCAAATAGAGCCAAAGGTCATAGAACTAGCGAAAAAATATTCTATAAATGATTATTTTTTCTTAGACAGCTCTATTCCAATGATTAACAAGCTAACTAAAGCAAATATTGATCAGTTCGCCATAAGACTTTCTGAACTTGAGCCAATTGAACAATTACATTCTTTTTCAGGCAAAGCCCAATGGGTTTGGGTTGATTGCTTTACAAGATTTATTTTGACGAGAGAGATGGAACAAGAAATTCATAAAATGGGTTTTAAGGTATGTCTGGTCTGTCCTTCTCTTCAAGGTAGAAGTCATGAAATTGAGCAATATATTTCAATGATCAAATCACAAAAGATTAAAGTTGACGCTGTTTGCTCTAAAATAGAATTCTATGATCAATGGATGAAAGATTAAATTTCACTAAACCAATGATCGATCTGAAGAATAAATTGCTTAATTTCATCACGGACTTCTCGATAAATATTTAAAATATCTTCTTCGTTAGTCATCTCCATTGTAAGCCTTGGAGGATCTCTAAAGCCTTGATGTATAACTCTTACACCTGGCAATACCGGACATTTTTCATCGGCATCCGTGCAAACCGTGACAACTAATTCTAGTGGAATATCAGAAACTTCATCGAGTGTTTTAGAATAGTTATTTGATATATCTACCCCAACTTCTTTCATGACCTGAATTGCTTTTGGGTTTAAGCCGTGCTTGGTGGTTCCTGCTGAGAAGAAATTAAATTCTGGCGATAGAGCTTTCCCCCAACCTTCCGCCATTTGAGAGCGACATGAGTTTCCCGTGCAAAGGAATAGAATATTTTTCAAGATGAAGCTCCCCAAGACTAGATTGGTCAATTTAAATTTAATACTTATATCATTTAACAAGGTGTTAATATATTTTAAAATATATTTTTTGAGGTTTAAATGAAGTTTTTCATTTTAATATTAAGTCACGTTTTTTTACAATCTTGTGGTTCTGGAAGTATTGGCAATCAACTTGATCAAAATAAATTGAATGATGTTTTTTCTACATCAAACGCCCCTGAAGGAATGGTTACTCTTTATATATACAGAGAAGCTAGGGCGGCAACAGCTTACGGAGTCATGAGAGTACTTATTGATGGAGTCAAAGTCCATGAAATCGGAAATGGATCTTTTACTAAAATCTATATCAAACCAGGAAAGCATCAATTTTATCTCAAATTCTATGAAGACGACTCCATGGCACAAACAATTGATTCAAAAAGCCCAATGACAGCTGATAAAACATGGTTATTAGCGACAGACTACTTTGGAAAAAATAAGAGGTTGCTTCCAATGCCTATGGAATCTATCAAAGCTATACTAACTGATCAGTATTATCAGGAGCCATTACAAGAGTCAGTTCAAACAATTAGTGTCACGAATGAGGATAGAGACTTGTGGCGAGACTTTGTTAGTAAAAACTCAGTGACAGCAATGGATAATTTTTTATATTTATATCCCTATAGCCCATTTGCAAAAGATGCAAAAAAAAGAAAAGAAGATTTAATAAAGAAAGAATCAAAAGATTATAGTACTGCAAAGAAAAGTCAGGGCCCAAAGAAAATCCTATCTTATCTAAGTGAATACCCTCAAGCACATAATAAAAAAGATGCACTCAAAGAAGCTATTCGTCGCTCTTCTTCAGCGAATCAAATGAGTGAAATTTTTAAGATGTTTCCAGAATCCAGTGCCCTTATGCCAGCAAAATATCAATTAGAGTTTGAACTTATGGCCATTGGCCCTTCTTCAATGAAGATTGAGAATATTTATGAGTTATTAAAAAAAGAAGGTCTACCTCCAGGAATCGTATCAGCTAAAATATTGGCTAATGCCGGTTTATACAAGGACTTCACCTCAAATGAAGTTCGTTATCTACAACAAAAAGGTATTCCATCACAAGTCATTGAATCGATGATTCTCTCAACAACGAAAGCACAAGATGAGATCAAAAATGCACAAAAAGATGATGCCATGATGAAGCAAATTAAAGAGCTTATTGAAAATTCTAACCAAAAAGTTAGCGCTCAAGATATTAAAAACGACGGCGGAAATTCAACAATTGAGTGTATTAAACAAAAAACAGCTTTAGAAGCCTGTGCTCGTACGACCAGCGGTTTTATTAAAATGGCCTGTGATGCAGCGGCAAGATCAAGCTTTGAGTGCTCTACCAATTAGTCATGAATTGTAATTCTTACTCAGTCTAAGTACGCCAGATACTCGTTTAGAGGGAATAATGGTATTTGCTTGTTATTATGCAAGTAAATGTACGTTTTTTAGATAATTTACGCTTAGAAGCTAGTTTTGACGATTTTACGGTCATCACGGATCAACCTATACGCTATAAGGGTGATGGAACTGCGCCTGGTCCCTTTGACTACTTTCTAGCCTCTTCAGCCCTTTGTGCTGCTTACTTCGTTAAAGTTTACTGTGTCGCTAGAAATATCCCGACAGAAGACATTCGCGTAAGCCAAAACAATATTATTGATCCTGAAGATAGATATAATCAAATATTTAATATTCAAATTGAATTACCTGCCAGTATCAACGACAAAGATAAAGAAGGCATTTTAAAGGCCATGGATCGTTGTACCGTAAAAAAGGTTATCCAAACAGGACCCCAGTTTAAAATTGAAGCTAAAGATGTTTTAGGGGTTGATGCTGGATTGATGTATGAGCATTCTGGAAATATTGATCAAAAAACTATGATTATTGGTAAGGATTGTTCGCTTGAAGAAACAATTCTTAATATGACCAAGCTTATTGAAGATCTTGGAATTAAAATAGAAATTGCTTCATGGAGAAATATTGTTCCCCATGTTTGGTCAGTCCATATTAGAGATGCTGATTCACCAATGTGCTACACAAATGGCAAAGGATCTACTAAAGACGCAGCACTTTGCTCGGCTTTGGGCGAATATCTAGAAAGAATCAGTAATAACTATTTTTATAATGATTTCTATCTGGGTGAAGACATTTCAAATGCTGAATTCGTACACTATCCAAGTGAAAAATGGTTTAAGCCAGGACCAAAAGACAGCATCCCGTCAGAGTTAATGGATGACTATATGAAATCCATCTATGACCCTGAAGGGGAACTTAAAGCGAGTCATTTGATAGATACCAACTCCGGAAATACACAGCGAGGTATCTGTTCACTCCCCTATGTTCGCCAGTCTGATCAAAAAACGGTTTATATCCCAGTCAACTTAATTGGCAATTTGTTTGTAAGTAACGGTATGAGTGCAGGAAATACTCAATCTGAAGCAAGAGTTCAGGCATTATCTGAAATATTCGAAAGGGCCGTCAAAAATCAAATCATTGTTGAAGAAATCGCTCTGCCAGATGTACCAAAATCTGTTCTAAAAAAATATCCTAAGATAATGGAAGGCATAGAATCTTTAGAACAAAGAGGCTTTCCCATTTTAGTTAAAGATGCATCACTCGGGGGACGCTTCCCTGTCATGTGTGTAACTCTTATGAACCCAAAAAATGGTGGTGTATTCGCTTCATTTGGGGCGCATCCAAACTTTGAAGTTGCATTAGAGAGAAGTTTAACAGAGCTTTTACAAGGTAGAAGCTTTGAAGGTCTAAATGATTTAATACCTCCAACATTTAATCAAAACGCTATCTGTGAACCTAATAATATCGTCGATCACTTTATTGACTCGACTGGTGTAATATCTTGGAAGTTTTTTAGTGCAAAATCAGAATATGAATTTAGTGAGTGGAATTTCACAGGAACAACTAGCGAAGAGTTTAAATACCTTATGGGTATATTAAAAGAGTTGGAAAAAGAAGTTTATATTGCCGACTACGAGGAACTAGGTTCTAAAGCTTGTCGCATTCTAGTTCCAGATTATTCAGAGATTTATCCAGTAGAAGAATTAGTCTGGGATAATCACAACAGAGCATTAGAATTTCGTGAAGATATTCTAAACATTCACACTCTAGATCAAAGAAGACTTAAAAGGCTTTTAGTAAATCTAGAAGAGAGTCAGATTGATGACTATACCTTCATTTCAGAACTTATAGGTATCGCTTTTGATGAGAACTCAGTTTGGGGAAAACTCAATATTGCGGAGTTAAAAGGTCTGACATCACTTGCCGTGAAAGATTACGAAACAGCTAAAGAACAAATAGATATGTTAATGGCCTTCAATGACAATTCGAGTGATCGTAAATTATTCTTTCAGGCACTAAGTGCTGTATTAGAGATCACAATTGAAAGACTCGATATAAATGACTATAGAGATAGTCTGATCATGATGTTTGGTGAGAACTTGTTTGAGATAGTAACAAAGAGTCTTTCAGGTGAAGTAAATTTTTATGGTTTAACACCAACCAATATGAATCTAGAAAACCAAGAAAAGCATCAAAAGCTAATTGCAAGTTATTTAAAGTTACAAAAAGCTAGAAAATCATTTTTAGAAAAAAGCGTAAATCAATAATGAAGCATCAAATCAATAAGAAGAGAGTCTTTTTCAAGTTTCTACTCCTCATCTTATCGATAACAATTTGGTATATAATCTATCAAGGAATCACAATACCAAAATAGAAGGCTGAGTGTTATCAAACAGCTCCTCAAGGCGAAAAACCAAGAGATCACTTGTGGTGACTTTGAATATTGCGTTCAAAAAGCTACCTTCTCTCACCATATTAAAATCCTTATTGAGTCGCATATACTATGTGAGCGTGTTGAAGGGGTAAGAAAATATCTGTCAATTAATCCTGAAATAAAAAAAATGTACCCAACAATACTAGATACAATTAAAAAATCTTAATTTAATATTACCTATCGCTAAAGTGTTAGATCAATAGGTTCAGGAAATACTAATGGACTTTGATAGAAAAAATTTTTGGGATAAAAAGATACTTGGATGGGAATCTGATCGATACAAAGAGTCTAAAACTATAAACAACTCATCTCTTCAATACAGACTAAATATCATTCAACATATTTTAAAAAAATTACCTAAGAATTCAAGAGTTCTTGAGATTGGGTGCGGCAGTGCTCTGTCTCTAGATCTAATAAAAGAATCAAGAGATATTCACTACACAGGAATAGATATTTCAGAAAGAGCTATTGAAAATGCAAAAAGTAAGTATTCAGAAATAGATAATTTTAATTTTATTGCAACAGATATTTCTAATTTCACACCAAACCAAGAGTATGATTTCTGCTTTTCTTTGGGCTTACTTGACTGGATATCACTAAGTGAGATTAAACAAATTAAAGAAAAAATTCAAACTAAATATTATCTTCATAGCTATTCTGAAAAAAGACAATCTATTGAACAGTTTATTCATCAAATCTATGTTTTTATTGCCTATGCGTATAAAACAAAAAATTATAAACCAGCCTATTACTCACAAGATGCAATTGGCAAAATATTTCATCGGCCATCATTTTATAGAAACAAAAAATTAAGTTTTGGAACTTTAGTTTATAATCTACCAACAGAACTAAAAGAAGATATCCTTCTTTAAAAACTCATCATCTATTCCATAAACATCAATACGATTGAACTTCCCTACGTCCGTTCTTTCGACCTCAAGCTCTACAAAAATATCGACATCAGATAATGAACTAACGTTTTCGATTGAGAAGCATTTCTTAGACTGCGTAAGCCAAAAACCAGGGTGACTAAAACTTACATTTAACAACTTATCATTAAGAAGAACATTTACATCTTTGTAAATTTTAATAGGTTGAAAACCGTCATAATCAATACAAACGTTTTGATTTCTTGAGGATATTCGGTAATGTAAGTTGATTTTTTTTGCCTGGTGATAGTTCTCAACAAATTCGTAAGGCATGAACTCATTAATTCCGTTAGTAATGTTAATCAAATCTTCGTTCTGGGTTAACAAGGTTCCTTTTATAAAAGTAGCTTTTTGAAAAGCTTCCATCGCCATTAAATCTACACTGTGATTTTTCTCATTATAAAAAACAAAAGTATCAACTCTAATATTTTGTGGTTTAGTAGAAGTTAAACCAATTGCTCCAAAGTATGATGTTAAATCCCAGTTATGCTCATGAAGTCTTATCCTATTCACTATTCTTCCATGAAAAGGGCCATAATCTCTACGCATCAACTCTTCATTAAATGGAATATTCGACATTATCTTTTGTTTCTCAAAAAGATTCAATTCATAGACATTTTCAACACCATGATAACTTAACCCCGTTTTTTTCATGGTCAAAAGAAAAAGTACATTAAAGGTCAGATTATAAAGAACTGTAATACTAACAAATGAAACCAAAAATAAATTCATATAAATCTTTATTTTTGGTTTTGATAAAAATACATAAAATGGAACTATCATGAGGATAAATTGTATTGGGTATAACATTTGTCCATAACGATATGGAATAACATCTTTACCATCAAACAAAGTCACAATTGAAAAAACGAGGAGAAACCAACTTACAGAAAAGATCAGTAACTTTCTATTATTACCTTCTGCCTTAATAACAACAAAAGAAAGTGGTATGATGGAGAAACAAATAAGTATATTCCCAAAAATACTTAAGCTAGTCCGAAATATATAAAATACATTTAACCATTCAACCGATAGAATTGTATAAAATTTGGATGTGATAATACTAAATAAATCATAATCAGGAATACCACTTACATTATGTGTAAAATGATAACTTAACTGAGTTAACCTTTTCCAAATCCAAGAGAAGGACAGTTGGTCATTTCCATACGTATCACTTACCTGCTTTACAAAGGCTTGTGAGTTATTTTGGAAAAAATGCCAAAACAGAAGAAGTAAAATCACTGGCAAAAAACAAAAAGCATTTTTCTTCCAATTAACATTATTTCCATTAAAAAATAGCGCAATCATTACGACAGAAATTCCAACGATAGCAGAAAAGTGGACCTGAATTGCAAAAAACAACAATAACGACAAAATGAAGTAATCTCGATTCTGTAGTTTTTTCATTAATGATTTAAAGTAAACAGCTAAGGCGACAGCTGAAAAGCTCATTATAAGAGATGGATTCCAAAGGTTTCTAGTTGTAACAAACACTAATGGATTCGTTACAAAAATCAACCACCATAAAGTTGTTATTTTTATTCCATAGACATCCTTTGCCTTTAACCAAAGATAAAAATAACAAGAAAATGCAATTGATGTTTTTGCAACTAATAAAAAAGCCAATGACTTAAAAGGAAGAAAGACAGATAAAAGTAAACTATAAAAGATGCCGGGCAATCTCTTTACTCCATATCCAATCTCTGGGCCAAGCCAATCACTAAAACTTAGATTATGAATGAGTAAGCCTCGATAAACATCTCTCGACATATGAGAATTAAACCAAGTAATTGTTGGATAAGAAAGGAAGGTCAAAAAGATTAAGCCAAAGAGAAAATACAGGTATTTGCCTGAAATAGATTTATTCATCTAGAAACCTTTTGAGATGAACATTAAAAAACGCATCATCTCGTAGTAATTCATAATCTCTCTGTCTTTGCCAAATCAATGAATCTCTTTTTTTTAAAGTTTCATCAATAAAACCCGGGTGAAAGAGTAAACTTGTGGAAGAACTCAGATCTTGACAGGTATGAATGAGGTAATTTTCAAGCTCATTCTTATCCATCTCATTGTCCATGAGATGAATCTTTTTTTCACTAAAAGAATTTTTAGCTAAGTATTTTTTCTTTATTTTTTCTTTTAGACCATCTTGTGTAGAAAATACATTTGCACTTGTTGAACGAATTGGAAGGTCATACTTCAACAGTAGTTCATAAAAAAATGGCATTAATTGTAAATGTTGATGATAATCAAGATAATCGGGAGATCGATCAACTTTTTTTATAAAAGAATTGATCTGTTTTTCTATCAAAGATTCGAAAGAAGTCTTTAATTCATTCAATTTTTTCTTACAAAATAGGTTATATAAGAACAGTCGATTAAAAGTATATAGCCCATCACAGCCTGTTAACGTAGTATGAAGACCCAACTTTGGCTTATCTTTTAAGTCTTTAAGAAAATCTATTTCTTCATCATTTTCAAATATCGTCATAATGCTTACATGACTAAGACGTTTAAGCTGTATTAATTTGAGAATACCTTTTGATACACTTGGAGAAAGACCAAAATCGTCCGCATAGATGGCCATTAATTGATATCCATAATTATTTTCGCTATTTGCTTTGCTCCCCTCAGTGAGGAATCGTGATGACGTCTAAGTTTAGATTTATATTCATCTAATTTCGATAGAAATATTTTATAATTAAGATCAAAATTATCTAAACTGCTATAACATCCAAATTTATTCTGAGTATATATTTTTGCATTTAATAACTGCTCGGCATGTTTATCTATAGGCAATAAAAACATTGGGACACAATATGAAATTGACTCAGAGATCATACTGAATCCTGAATTTGAAATCATAAAGTCATATTTTGAAAAATCGATTTGATATTCTGTTTCACCTTTTGCTGATGGAACAAAAAAGTCACAATCTATTTTAAGAGAGCGCACTTTGTTAACAATATCGTTTTGGTCAAAATCTATTGCACCAGTTAATACGAGGGCAATTTTACTCTTTTTATCTTGTGAAATGAGATTATCACTTGTAGTTAATGACCTTGAGATATGAGAGGTGAAATACTGATTATTTTTTCTTGAGACTTTTTCAAATGATAGTTTTGGAATAATAACAATATCTGGAATCCATCTATTTAGTAAACAATCCATTTTTTCAACGAGTAAATGGGTTTCTACACTTAATTTTTCTTCTTTAGACAAAAGGTTCAAATGGTCAATTATATAAGCAGAATTATTTATAGAGATGAGCGTGAATTTTTTAAATAAACGTATAAGAAAAATGACATAGTCTGAATCGCTTACTACAATGTCATATTGCATAGAAATGAGTTGGCTTTGAATTTTGAAATTGAGAAAGATATTCTTTAAATTTTGAAAAATCGTCTTAAAGAGATTGAATCCTCCATTACCATAGCTTAAACGTGACTGATGATAAAGGTTCCCTCTTGTCCAGTTTTTGAAATATTGTTTTGAAGCTCCTGACGTAAGAATATCTACGCTAAAATGCTTTTCTTGCAGCTCACTTATAATCGCATCACAACGAGTTGAATTTCCAAGTCCCAAACCATTGATAATAAAAAGAGACTTTTTATTCACTGCTTACTCACACATACTAACGAGTTGAAAAATCCAATACGTTTTTCAAATTCAATTCTAAAACTTAATCGCTCTAACTCTTTGCGATATTCTTTTTTATGAAAAAGAGTAATTTCAAATCCATTTTTCTTATGCATCCAAAAATACAGTCTTCCGAGCAAATTTTTTTTGGGAAAATAAAAATATGCTCTCCCCTTTGAAGCAAGTAGTTCGTATATTTTTTGCAACGAATCTGCTGGTGATTCAAAGAACTCAACGACCCCTAAGCATAAGATGATGTCGTACCTGTCGCTTGATTTAAAATCATTGAAATCAACACATATCTTCTTTATACTTTTCGATTTTATCTGACTAAGCATTTTTGAAGAGACATCAATACACGTATATGAAGAAGGTTTTTTAATAATAATTTGATCTGAGTAAAACCCAACTCCAGCACCGATTTCTAAAATATTTACATTATTATTAAAGTGAAAATTTTTACTAAATGTTGAGTATTCAAAATACCTCAAAATATTCCATGGAAATGACTTGCTTTGCTCTTGATAATTTGAACTCGCCTTTTCAAAATATGTCTTAATTTTTTGAACACTCATTTCCAACCTAACTATTTGTTATTAGGTAAGATATTATAATAAATATTCACTCATTACAAAGAAGCGCATGCGTTTACACGCAAACTGTAAGGATAGTTGTCGAATCTTTAAAAAATTGATGGTCATTATTTTGTGTACAAAAACCTGACTGAAATACATTAAGTTCATGAAATATATCTATCTCATTGAAAGTACGCGAATAAAATATTTAATTGTAATAATTCATTGGATTGAGCTGAACACATCTCTCCCAAGTTTGATAGATACTTCGATTAAAATAGCGCACAGGCTTCATCTTATCTAAATCGGACTTTGAAGGACAAGGTGGAGTGATCTCTTCTATCGTAGTGTTTTCATTTCTAACCTCAGCGCGTGTGTTCCAGCCCATTAAGTCGTTCATACGGCCAATGACTGAATTTCTAGCTTCATTTATTTCACGACATTTCTTAATTCTAGCTTCATCACGACGCTCACTATTTCGCGGAGTACACTTGATCATGGCATAGCTATATTCATAAGCGACTACTTTAAGCTCAACTTCCATCGCCTTAATCATGTCTGATAGTTGATTCGCCTCTTCTAAGACTTTAATACGATTCGCTTCATAGGCTTCATCAATACACTTCACTCGAATGCTTTCAGCATTAGTAAAAAGATTTTCGAGAAAGCTAGGCCGAGCACCACAGTGAGCAACGTTGACTGTGTCACTGCCCAAAATTGAGAAAGAACTGAGCGACAATAGAAATGCTAAGGTTATTTTCATGAAGGAGTTTTATCATGGGACCTAATAAAGCCTATCAGGAAATATAAAGCTTGAAGAAAATAATACATTTTCAATACCTATATTGATTTTTTATTTAGCAATTTAATGTCGATATAAGTGGTGAATATAGCGATGTAATCGTGTCATAACCATTAAGTATACTGACTGTACCCTTATAATCTGATACTATCTGTATCTGTACCCAGCTTTACTATCGGTCTAGACTGAAGACGGGCTAAAGCTGGAGGTGTCCATGAAGGTTTTATTAGGATTGATATTGATGAGTTTTAATGTGATGGCGTGGGAGTTACCACATGCCAAAAATGCTCAAGACATACGCTACTTACCAGAGCGCCAAGAAGTCTTAGTTAAGACTGAACTCGGAATCTGGCGTTACGATGTTGTAGGACGTTTGATTCGCTCCCCTTCAAAGAGTACAGATTTACTATGGAATCAAAGCACTGGAAAGATGCCTGCCTCAGTAACACAAGTCGCTGGTGTTTATGTCCCTACAACCAAACAGGTTTTTGTTGTTTTACCCGATCGCTCCAAAGTACAGGTTTTGAAAGTTAAGGATTATTAATGCGAAAAGGTGCTCTTTATTGCCAAGTTTTTGAACATTTTAAAGACGATATCGTTCAGGGAAGAATATTACCTGGGGAGAAGCTTCCTTCCGTGCGTATTTGTTCTGAGAACCTAGGCGTTTCTAAAAATACTGTGCTTCAGGCTTATGCGCGACTTGAAGAGCGTGGTTATATTACGTCTCGTGAAAAACACGGTCATTTTGTAAATGCTTCATATAATGAAACACCAGTCCCCTTCATTAAGGTTAATCAGGTCAAGGTTGAACAACTTAAAGTTACAGATGTGGTGCAATGGACCCTTGATGCATTGTCAGATAAGGATATCGTCAATGTTTCTGCGGCCGTTCCAGACCCACAACTTCTGCCAACCAGTTTTATTACTCGCTCATTAAAGAAATATGCCAGTCATCTTGATGAGTATAGTGATCCACGCGGAGAAATTCTTCTTCGAGAGGCCATAGTTCGCCGCTATAGAGAAAGAGATGGACGTTGGGATGCTGATGATGTGGTTATCACTTCTGGCGCTCTAGAAGCGATTCATATTGCTCTGTCCAGTCTATGCCAGCGTGGAGATACAGTTTTAATCGAAGATCCCACCTACTATATGTATTTCAAGTTACTGCGATCCCTTGGACTAAATGCTCTAGCGGTTTCCTCACATGCCAATGATGGTATTTCCATTAGTGAAGTTGAGCGTGCGCTAAAAAAAGAAAAAATAGCGGCTATTCTAGTTCAACCTAACTTTTCAAATCCACTTGGTAGTGTGATGCCCGATGAGGCAAAAAAACGGCTTATTGAAATATCACGAAAGGCCAAAGTCCCACTGATTCAAGATGATATTAATGGTGAACTAGGCTTTGATGGTAAAAGAAAAATGAGTCTCTTAAATCACCCAGACTCTGATCATGTTATCTATGTATCATCATTTTCAAAGTCGTTTTCACCTGGTGCCCGTGTCGGCTGGATAGTCTCAAGGAAACAAGCTGAACTCTTTAAACAAGCTAAATCACGCCTTAGTGTGTGCCAAAATGTACCAGTTCAACTTGCTATGGCAGAATTTATAACTAAGGGAAGCCCTGAGCGGTATTTGAAGAAAATGAGGCGCGAGCTTTCTAAAAGGTTTTTAGATTATAAACAATTCGTTCAAACTCATTTTCCACCAGGCACAACCATGACTTGTCCACAAGGTGGTTTTATCTTTTGGGTTCAATTACCAGACAATTATGATGCTATGGCCTTAGCAAGACTTACTAGAGAAAATGGCATTCTTCTAACCGCTGGTCCAATATTCTCAGCCGCCCAAAAGTTTAAAAGTTGCTTACGCTTTAATTTTGCATTTGCCCTTTCGGGTAAGTATTTAGCTGCACTTCAAAAAATCGCTGGGTTGATAAATGAGGTGAAGGTCGAAAGATAAGACTTAGCATAGCAGCGCTTCCAGCAAAGTGTGCTGGAACCATTATTGAACCATTATTGTTATATTTTTATTCCAACATTTATTTTAATTATGACTAAATTCTTTAAAATAGATTCACTTAAAAAATTTAGGTATATATTAATTGCTCTTTTTTTAGTTCCGATGATCACAAGGTTTTTTACTTGGCAAAGTATTAATGGTTTTACCGGTTTTGATGTAAACCAGATGATGAATTATATCTATCGCCCATTTCACACACATTTTGATGAATTGATTGTTGGTTTGATGCTTTCAAACATACGAGCAGATAAAACGTTTATTATACCTAAATTGTTAAAAATGCCTGTAGCATTATTAACAATTATTTCTCTTATTGCTATTGGACTTAGATCAATAGATAAAGTTATTTTCACCTACAGTGCCCTAGGTTTATTTTTTGGTGGATTCGTCTACTACCTCATAAACTCAAATGATTATTTTACAAATTTTCTTTCAAATAAAATTTTTTATTGGAGTGCTAGAGTATCTTATGGAGTCTATATTATACATCACGTAGTTGTTTGGATGCTTGAAGATTTAGGCTGGTTTAAGCAAGTCTTCATTAATAATGAAGTACATTTATTAACAACATTTTTTCTACTTTTTGGAATTTCGAGTTTCTTAAGTAGTATAACTTATATAATCATTGAACATCCGGCACTAGAATTGAGATCAAAAATTTTAAGGGCTTGATGAAAATTTTTCATAAAGACAAGTAGAATTGTATTATGCCCGAATTACCCGATCGATAAATTAACAATCTAAATCCACATGATTTCTAAGGCTTATCAAAAGACTACTCTCCCTTACGTTTTCGGCTTTTCACTTTAGTTCACTTTAGTTTGTGATAGCTCATAAGGTCAGTACTATTGGTTATATTGGAAGTGAGGATGAATTCTACCAAATAATTTCAAATCCAAGTCGCTTACCTGTTTTATTTATGCTTAATCTTCTATCTCTCACAAACTGATCACAAGTTGAACTTGATAGAAAATTATTGACTCCTTTAAGGAATATTTCAAAAATGTTTAAACCGTCATTATAGATGTATGGCTCGAGGATAATTATGTTAAAAATCCGATAAATCTCTTGCTTGCTTATTCTTCTTCTAAATTTTCTGGAAAGAAACTCAACTGAATCTTCAATTTTTGGTGAGAATGTTTTTTCAATCCTCCAGTCTATGGGATTGAGATTAATGAAGGGAATATCTTGATTCCAGTCTTTATTAATATATGAATAATCGTTTTTATAAGATCCAGAAACTATGTTAAAATATAAATATTCATCAGGAAGTTTTTTATCACCTCTAAAGCAATTAGACTCTTCTATTGAAGGTGGATTTGATATATTTTCAATAACGGTTGCAAACTTTCGTAAATAACTATTTTTAACATCTAAACCTATTTCATCACTTCGATTCAAAAAATTATTATTTAAGAAGTAATTAAAAAAAGGTAAATAACCTCTCATTTGAACAAATAGAACAGTTTTACCAATTAGGTCTGGAGTAAGAGCCTTAGATTGCTTTGGATAAATCGGATCGCCACAAGAACATATTGTAAAGTCTTTTGGATATTCGCTTTGAGAAAAGCAAGTAGATGTATCTCTGTTCCTTAAAGTTTCCTCAACAAGAATCTGATTACTCATTTCTTCCGACTTTAGATTCTCTATAACTTCGATTTTATAAATACATATTTCAGTTGTAGACTTAAATCTATTGTTAATTGATTTTAATCTCCCCCAAAAAATTCGGCCCTTTTCTTTAAAAAATGCATCTTCTAAATCCGAAACAATATTTATAAACGAATAATCAGGACTAGGTCTACTGCATGAGCATGCAAAAGCTATATTTGTAGATATTAATATTAGTATAAAACTACAAAATAGAGATAATCGAATACAGGAAGCTGACATTTTTACCACTTTTATCTTAAACAAAAAAGTACTCTTACCTAGCTTGAAATTTTCATTATACTTACTATCGACAACTATAAACCTCTACTATAATTATTTATTCAATCTATTCACTTCATACTAAAAACCAAGTAAAATGCTCTTATGCCAGAATTACCCGAGCTGCAATCGGCGTTTTACTCAACCTCAATCAAATCAACAAACTATCAGTGATAATCAGCATCTCGAACGTTTTGTCATTTCATTTTATTTCACGATAATTCACACCATTTCACGATTTCGGTCGGATTGGTCGGATTGGTCGGATTGAGGTCGTACCAGACTTACTCAAGGTCGGATTAGTTAAAAATAAAGTCTAAATGACTCATCTTCGCCTCCCTATTCTTCATATTTCATTGAAGAAACTTAAAAGGAGATCGACTATGAACAGTTTTTTACGGATAGGCTTCTTTGTAATTACAATCTTGGCCTCCAAATTATTTACGCTCTTATGGCCAGTATTGCGTCCGCTTCTTTATCTCTACGTCACTTGGCTCTCAATAAACATAATGAGACTTATGGCGTGAGTTTCAAAACCTAAAGGAGTTTGCGTGAATCCTTCTCGCGTCTTACTCCTTTAGGTTTTGAACGTACCACACCATTTTGTTATTCATGTTACCAAGACTGCTCAGATGGCCAATGTAAGATTTGTGGAAGCGACGACCTAATGAGACACCTTAAAGACGTAGGAGTTGAATACGGCACTGATTGGGTTATCAAAAGTATCCTCGAAGAAGCACTTTCAGAAATCGATCTTGAAGAATCTTTTGAGCAAATGATTGACAACTTCTATGGCCAAGAAGTTCAAATAGGCTTCATTAAGATGAACGTTTCTACTGCTATCAAGAATCTCGATCCTATCGCTTGGAACATGGCCAAATCAGAATACCTAGATACTCATATTGAAGATGAATCTGTTATTGATATTGGTGAGGACCACTATTGGAAGCATGACCTTGAGTCCTTACTTAACGAACAATGACTTTTTTAATCACTATAAATTTTTTTCAAGTTATTTAAAACAAAAAACTAAAGCCTTTTCCCACCATTTTATGTGAGTCCAGCTAGCAATCTGCTGCTTAAGGATATTTTCTTTTGTTTGAATTTCAGTTTTTAGAGATAGAGAGTCATTCCAATCAGAAGAAAAATAGAACTTTTTTGAATCAGAGTACTGTCTAATTCCAATATAGATTTGAGGATCCCTTTGACGAAAACGAGAGTGATTACAAATTCTAATATGAAATGATTGTGCAGGATAATCCGCTATAAATGTTAACAAATTTTGCGTGCTTGCCTTCCATTCACATACAGCAACCTTAGCATATACAAAAGGCATACTATTTTTTGTCGTTAATGATCTTATTACTCGATTGTTACCATCCCCTGATAAAATATACTCATTAAGCTCAGGATGCTTTCTCAACTTGATATAAGAATCACCTTTTCCCTTGCGTGGCATCCACCCTGTTTTGGTCCCTTCTTCTCCAGGGTCTCTCTTTCCATTAAACTGAGTTGCCGTTAAAACTTTTTCTTTAATATCCCAGAGGGATTGATAACTTGGATGATCAGTCCAAACGACTTGACTCAAGGGTATCTTACGCGTAGCTATATGCATGACTTGAACAAATAGACCTTCATGTCCAATAAATAAAACTGACTTTATTCTTTCAATCAGTTCATCTGGGCGTGCCTCAAAATCAAAGAGAACAAGCCCTTCCGCAGGAAAAAGACTTTCTAAATCCTCATCTTGATAAAAAAGTAGATTCTTCCTTTTTAACATCATTGGTTCGACGAATATTGTAAGTCTTTCTGTTTTAAAACTTGAAAATAAAGCATCAAAAGAAAGAGTGAACCAGAGATTATCACTGGAAAAAGAAAAGCATGGTAGCGATAAACTTTAAAAAGTAATCCTCCGATGGCTGCCCCAGAAGCAAAAGCAAAAATAATCCCCATTCGTATAAAGTTGGCCCGCCCTTCATAAGTCATTCCATTAATTCGGTTTTTATTCAATACTCTCACAATTCCAATGCCTAAATCTGTTGTAAGCCCTGTGAGATGGGTAGTTCTAATGATAGATTTAGAAACTACTGTTATTGTTCCATTTTGGATTCCACAAACAAGGCACAAAAGACTCAAAAGCAAAAACTCTCTCCATCCCATAGCGTTTTCTCCAAAACTTCCAAATAAACCTACCCCCCCTAATAAATAGACCGATAACAAAAGAAAAAACATAATTCCAAAGGATAGATAATATTTTGGCTTCTTCTTAAGATGAAGCCTTAAATCAACGAGGTAACCACTTGTTATACTTCCCAAGAGAAAGAAAAGTGGAATCACTAACAAAAATAGTGCATTTCCAATTTCACCATATCCAACCGCTAATCCAAAATTAGTTGCTATACCAGTGATGTGCGAAACAATATGTTGACCGGCCATAAGACCTCCAACATTTATCATGCCACCTTGAAAGCCCATAACAAGCCATATCATCATATTATCTGCTGAGTAGTGTGAAATAGATGAATTTCCGTAGAGCATTTACGCCTTCTTTAAGAAAGATGCGACCAATACGATTTAAACGTCACTAACCTTTCCTTCAATATGTTTAGGATCATTTGTAAGAGATATATTTCTAACCAATGTACCTCTTTATTGCCGTAAAACCACCACCTTTAACATCAAGATCCTTAATCAGTGTTACTGAGTCCCCATCTACTAACTTTACTCCATTGCTATCAAAAGTTGGTTTTATATCATTAGGTTCATTCTCTTGAGGAACTCCTGCCTTAGCCCATTCTAGAGTAGAATCATCCAAATAAAGTTGATCGAGTAAATCTGTGGCCCACGCCTCTCCATTAAATCGACTTAAAAGCCCATAACTCATGACCTTAACTGAATCAAATTCACTCCAAATACTTTCATTCAAACAACGCCAATGATTAACATCCATTAAGTTCACATTAAATATCTAATTATTTACATAAAATATATAATAAAACGAACACTATTGCAACAATGGTGCATTTGCAATATGATGCAATAATGAAAACACATCGTGATGTACTCTCAATTTTAAAAGCTAAAAACTTAAGGCTTACTCCAGCAAGAAGAGCCTTGATTCAGTACATTTTAGATAACAAAACCAAACAGATTTCACTTCAAAATATCAATAACTACTTAGAGAAAAATATTAAGGGTGTAAATCGCTCTAGCATCTATCGCAATTTAGAACTCCTTAAAAAACTAGAAATTATTCAAGAACTCAATTTACCCAAAAAAGGAAAGCATTTCCGATACGCTTTCGATAATGACATCCATCATTTCTATATCTGTAAAAAGTGTGGCAAGGCAACCAACATCGAAAAATCATTATACGATAGAATTGAGAAAGCTTTAAAAAGTATAAAGGGGTTTTTAAAAGCCGACATGTCCATAGTTTTCTATGGTTCTTGCCTTATTTGCAAAGAAAGTAGAGCATGACACCTCAGCAAAAAGAACATTACGACCAATTTGTTCAAGAAATTGAACAAGAAATGGAAAGACTTTACGATCATATTTATTCATTCAACGACGAGAATGTTCAAGTTGAAATAATTTTCGATAACCTTCTCTATGGCAAAAAGGTTTTCGATTCACATTTTGATAGAATATTCCCTCAAGATATAAGGAGGCTTTCGGCAATCCACTGGACACCTGTCAAAGTAGCCAGAAAAGCTGCATCCCTTCTTTGCAGTCAAAAAGGAACGAAAGTATTAGATATTGGCTCTGGCTGTGGAAAGTTTTGCCTTGTCGGAGCTGCGACCCAACCAGAAAGTCATTTTCACGGAATTGAACAACGCTCACATTTAACAATTACTGCCAAACAATGTGCTAAAAATTTGAATCTCGTAAATGTTAGCTTTCAAAGTGGCAATATGAATGCTTTGAATTGGCATGAGTTTGACTCATTCTATTTTTACAATCCATTTGGAGAAAATACCTTATCTGAAATCGTCAGAATAGATTCTGTAATGGCAGCCAATTTAGAGCTGTATTACTCCTACGTAAATACCACAAGAACGAAACTTTCTACTCTCAAAACAGGAACGCGAGTTGTAACATTTCATGGTTTTGGTGGTACTTTCCCAGATGAATATCATTTGAAATATTCTGAAAAGGTGGGTAATGGTGAACTCGAATTATGGATAAAATCTTAGAAAAGATATCCCCCCCTCCGATTACTTACTGGACGATTATCATTTAAGAATATGGGATTATTCTTATCATCTCAAAAAAAGGCTTAAAGAGCTTTTCACTCTAGAAAAATCATCGTCGCTACCTTTCCTCTAATAAGGTGGCAAAACAAAAAAATATTTAAAAATACTATATCTTAAAAGCTGCTAAAAACTCACCAATCCCTTTATATCCAAGTGCGTCAGCTAAATGGAAAAGCGTAGTGAGTTTGGAATTAGATTTGCCACCAATAATCTCATAAATTTGAGATTTAGAAATTTCAGCTTCAACGGCCAACCAATCTACTCTCTTACTTTCTGAAAGCTCTGGAACACATTCAGCAAGGGCCTTTGGAATGGAACGACCAAATTTCCTTAATAAGCTTATTTCTTCCTCAGAGTAGACAACGGCTCTCTTTCTGCCTGCCTTGGAGGGAGTGGTCTTCTTCGAGGATTTGTTAATTTTTTCTAGGGTTGCCATGAAATAAATTTTAGTGAGATAATTAAAAATAGTCGTCCGGCGCACCGGACTTTTACGCCGTAATGGTAAAAAAGGACTGAAATGGGATCAAAGAAAACTTTCTACTACCTTGATGACTCTAAGGAGTTGCTTGACGCTTTTAGCCATATGGCGGCAGACTTCGGCCACGAATGTTTTACTTTTAGTGATCCTTTCGGTTTCATAGAAGAGTTCAAGCAAAAACAGCTAAAAAGCGGAGTGCTTCTTATAGACCTTGATTTTAAGATCCCTCATCTGGATGGGATCAATGTTATTGAAGCGTTAGAAGAAAATAACTTTTGCAACTTTGATATCGTGTATCTCTTTACTGGCCAGATCATGACTCCTTCTTTGCGTGTCAGGCTCAACCAATTCAACTCCAATCGAGTACAATATCTTTTAAAAAACAGCGAAAGCTTTGTTCAGCTTTTGGAAATAAGCCATCAAAATGCTAATTCATATATTTTGGAACATAGTTCAGAGAACGACCGACTTGAATATCAAGCACAGCAGAGAAACTATGATCCCACGAGTGACTTTACGGAAGAAGAACTGACATTTGATAATGGAATGACCATCCTTGATGCTGGATGCGGTTCTGGAGTTCTTTCACGCCTAATCGCGATGAGGAATGTGAATAAGGATATAAATATTTATGCCGTAGATAGCAGCGAAGCAAGGATTAAAGATGCCATCAAAAGAAGCCAGGACGAAAACCTCTCATCAATTAAGTTTAAAGCAGGAAATCTTACCAACCTTGACTTTGCTGATGAATCAATAGACGTCATCATTAGTCGTTTTGTGTATGAGCATAATCCCAATAAATTTAAAGAAATTACAGAAGAGGCCTATAGAGTCCTAAAGAAAGGAGGAATCTACTATGTCATTGACAGCGATGGAATACTTGCAAATATGGGGAGCAAGAATCAGGAGTTTCTTAAATTAAAAGGAGATCTTCTTGATGGATTACAACATATTTTTGAGCCCTACCCTTGCCGAAAGCTTCCATCTTTTCTAGCAACTGCCGGTTTTAACTTTTCAACGCCACAGCTAGTCCCTATGATATTTTTTGAAAAGCATGATTTAGAATATGAAGATCACTTGTGGCGAATGCGTTTTGACTCATTCAATACTCTTATGCAAAAAATTATTGGCGAAAGAACTGATTGGTTTAAAGAGCTATTTTTTAAAGAGCTTTGGAGTACCGAACATTTATTTTACTATACTCGTTTTATTTTCAGGGCATACAAATAACTTTTTATTTCAAACAAGACCTTAAATCCTGTCAATAAGCTCATCCGCCATAACCACATCCTTAAGTGAAGGATTCCCCATTACCGCATAGGCCATATCTGAATCCAGAGTAATTGCAAAAGGAAGATGCGTACATTGAAGCGCATTTAAAATCATTGAGTCAGAAAAACCAATACCAACATCGGTGCAAAGTTCTATTGCTTCTTCCCAAGTAATTTTTTTCGTAAAAATTTCTTTTTGATCTTCTTTATAGCTACTTAGATAACTCACATTTAATCGCTCTAGAGCTTTAAATTCCATCTGCAACTGCTTCTTCAAGTACGTTTCACAAATAATTTTCCAAAGCCTTATTCCAACTTTTCCAGATTGAAAAAATGATTGGCGGATTTTTTTGATTTCTCTATCATTAAAAACGGGTTCTGCGCCTTGATGAGTTTCCCGATTGTAAAGAATAGAAGATTGAGCTTTGATTGCTTGCTTCTTCTTATTTGAAAGATCAATTCCCGAACTTGGATGGATTGCAGTCCTTAAACCTTCTGTTAAAAGCAGCCTTCTATAAAATTCTAAATACTCTTGACTCGTATTAACTGTCGTATATAGAGCGATTTCTTCTTTTTCTAATTTGTTTTTAACAAATTCAAAAGTTCGGGTGTGAAATTTCTTTGGCTCATAATTAAGAGTAATGATTACATTTGCATCAAGGATGGCACCCTCAACTGAAATACCTTGCCTTTTCAAATCTGCTAAATAGTCATCAAATTCTGAAAAACGTACAACTTGTCCCATTTACTTTCCTATATCTGCGCAGAAATGGAGTCATCTGGCCTTTTTGCAATTTTAGGCAAAGAAGTCTCATCCATTTCATTTTCTTCTAACTCTGCTTCACGAGCAATTTCATTGATGCGTTTAATTTGCTCTTCTGAGATAGGCAGATTACGGGCCTTATCTGAATCTTTCTTAAAAGCTTCAACGTCACTAATTCTTTTTGTTGTCATTTTCTTATCTCCTTGGTCGATTTTAGCTTATATTACCATCGAAAAACGACCTATAACCACCCAATTTTACAGGACTACTTCAGAGTTTAAAAGAGGAAATTCCTTTCCAATCTGCTGAATCTGAGGGTGAATTCTTTTCTCTTCACCCGTGGCCAAGGTCACATTTGAGTAGCCTAAATTAAGAATCTCTTGAGCTACTGTTAGGCCATCCTCTTCACCTAGTTCATAATCAACATAGATCGCAACTTCTTCTTTATTTTCGGGAAGATTCGCAAAAAACTGAGCCGATGACGAGTAACCCTTGAAAGCAATCTTCTTGGAGTTTGCCATTCCCTTCCAGTATTTGAGGTTTAATGACTCATCATCAATTAATACAATTTCTTTAATCGCTTTTGTTATCATCAAAGGCAAAGTAATTGTGACTTCGGTGTAACGATCCAACTCTGATCGAAGTGCAATCTCACCGCCCCAAGACTTAATCGTTTCTTGAGCATGAGCAAGACCACAACCTTTACCTTTGGCCTTAAGAGTAAAACCATAATTAAAAATTCTGTTTATTACATCGTCTGAAACACCATGACCATCATCCTTAATTCTGATGATAGCCTTATCGTGTAATTTTCTGGCTAAGATTGATATAGTAAGCGTTGAATTGATCTTTCTCGCTTCAATCGAGTTGTTAATGATATTTGAAAAAATTGTTTTAAGTTCATCTACATTTAAAAGAGCAAATAGCCCTTCTTCAATATCACTTTCAAATTTAATTAAGTGACTTTTAGAATACTCAAACTTCTTTACATTGATAATTGTATAAATCTTTTTAGATAAATTTGTTGTTGCCAAAGGCGAAGATTCAAGTTTTTGATCAAATAAACGATCTGTCATGGCATCAATATTTGATTGAATCGCCTCTAAGATTTCAGTCTCATCCTCTGTTAGACGATCAAGGGCTAGTTCATGAAGTGTTTTGAGTGCTGCCAAAGGACTTTTTAGATTATGTCCTAGCGTCTTGGTTAAACGAATAACTCTCTCGTTGGCTTCATTACGACTATTGATATGCTCAATTTGAACTAGTGTATTTGAATGCCGTTTATTGATTGCTGATAGAATCTTGTAAGCAATCAGGAGAAATAGCATCAACAGCGAGAAGAAAACTGTAAAGCTGGCACCATTTTCTTTTAACGTTGAAAGAATCGTCGTATGCGGTAGTGTGTATATAATATCAAAAACTTTTTGGTCGATATAATTTTTTGATTCGATTTTTGAAGAACAATTCCCATCTCCCCAAATTGTTTCATCATTAAGTCCAAGAACACCTAAGCATGGAAGGCCAAACTTTTTATATTGCTCTAAAGATGAAATAAAGTGAGCATTATTTCCTGATTGATATAAATGAGGAAGAATTGACGTAGCATCTCCATGAAGCTTATCTTCAATCATTTTCATTCGAGTTCTTTCGTGATTTTTATGGATAAAAAGAGTGAAAATGGCACTGATTACCACAAGTGTAATAATCGTGCTTAAAAGAAGGATTCTTTTTTGCCCCTTAAAATTGATGGAGAAGTTCATTATTGAATCCTCCTAATACTCTTGATGTAATAGAGGTTATTCACGAATGTTTGCACAGAACCATTATTCTCAATGAGTTGATGAAGGCTATAAGCTCCCTCTTTATTCCCTTCAGGATTAGCCAAGAAAAACTCTGATTTGCCGTCTATTGGAATCTCTTTAATATTTCCATTTAAAAGCTCAACTCTTAGCTTACTAAAACCAGATAAAATCACACCATTCCGTTCTTTTGTTGAAGTTGGCCCAGTTATAGAAGAAACTCCATAGGGAGTTGGCCAAAGAAGTGCTGTCCTTAGTGTTTTTTCATTCTTATTTACGTTCAAACTCGGTTTAAACTTTGAATCTGTAATAAATGAACGAACCCACCAACACCAAAATGATCTTTGTTTTAATTGGGGATATTTCTTTAAGGTCGTTTCATCATATATAATTTGAAGACCATTCTTTTCAGTGTCTACAATTTTTCCGTTGACATGAGTGGCAATGATATTATTTCCTGCTAGAAGTTCTTTTGCTTTCAGTTCAATAGAGAACTGTCCAGTATTTCCAACTATTGTAATCGCGTCTTCAGGATTTAATTTCGTGCGAGATAAAATATCTTTTACGAGATAGCCTTTGTAATTGATCTTTCCTAGCTCTTTGAATTTTGGATGATAATTTATAGTTTCTAATTCTACGCTTTTTAAGTTTTTAAAATCTATGGTTTGGACTTTGCCATTTTCGACAACAAAAAGCTTATTAGGCTCCGATTCGGCCCAAGCTAATTGAATAAAAATGATTAAAACTCCAATAAGTCTTAGCATAATTTCATTATCTCTATATTCACTCGACTAGGGTCAAGAAGATAAAACCTCGCAAATTTTTTGCCTCTAACTTCTGTTGTTCCAACACCTTTATTTTTGCAATCTAATGGAGGCATTGAACGAATGTCCATTTTAGAGCCTTCTGCAATTTTTAAAATTTGATCGAACCGATCTTCTTTTACTTCAAATGCAATATGCTGAGGAGAAGGCAATCTCTCATAATTGAATGGTACGAGTAACAATTCTAATTCAACTGATTTATCAACAAGAACAACCCCTTCTTTTCCTGTTCCTGTATCTATAAAGGTATTTTCCAATGGAAAGCCTAAAATGTTACTGTAGAACCATTGAGATTTTACAACATCCTCACATCCAATAATTAAATGATTTACTCTCATGCTTCTTGCTCCGCTACTTTTTCTTTTATTTCTTTAACTATCATTCGGTAATCATCTTTTTTGCGGCAGATTTCTGCTATCACTTCCTTTAAATAGTCGTGGTCGTGTAAGTTTGCCTCCATCGCCTCTACTGATGAAAGCAAAACACCTAGATGATTGTTAATCTTGTGAATAAGACTAGTGGACACTGTTTTCATATTCGACCTCCAAAGGAAGCTGAATTTCTTTAGATTGCTTCCTGTTCAGGGCATAACGAATTGTTCTGTCAGTTATGCCTAAATCCTCCGCCGTTTTAAGGCGATGCTGATTATTCATTTCGAGATATTGCATAATGATCTCGTCCCTAACGATCTCCATATAAGCCTTTAGCCCCACTTCACAAATAAGTTTTTTCTGAGCACGGGTAAGCTTTGGAGTTTTTGGCTTTTCTTCGACTGGTAAAAACTGAGCTGGTATATCTTTTCTCTCAACAATCCCCACACCATTTCTTGTCCAAAAATCAACAAGTGATTCAATATCACGAGTATTATTTTTAAAAGGTAGAGTCACAAGAAAATCACGGGCTTCATCAGTTATAACAACTTTTCGAACTTCTTTCGAAAGGTAAAAATTTAGAAGAGCCAATATATCGGCAGGACGATCTTTAAGAGCGTATAGTTGAAGCTGAATATGGGAGATACGAGCATAAAAATCTGTGCGAAACTCCTTAGATACGATCAACTCGGTCAAATTCTCACAGGTAGCAGTAATGATTCTAAAATTTGACTTTACGGGAGCTGTTGAGCCAACAGGATAAAACTCTTTTTCATCAATGGCCTTCATCAGCTTTTGCTGTGCTCGCATCGAAAGTGAATGAATTTCATCAAGAAAAATCAAGCCTCCATCTGCTTTTTGAAGAAGCCCAATTTTATCTTTATCGGCTCCTGTGAAAGAGCCTTTCTTATGACCAAAAAGTTCTGACTCAATAAGGTTGTCAGCAAATGAAGCGCAGTTAAGCGAAATAAATTTATTATCTGGTATGCGGCAAGCTTCTTTAATCAGCTTTGCTACGACAGTTTTTCCTGTACCTGTTGGCCCTTTAATTAAAATAGGCTTATCTGAAAGATAAACTCGCTTTATCATATTAAGTTCATCAAGAGTTTTTTGATGAGTCGTAATATAGCTCTCATGAATAAGAGATTCGACTCTTTTTTCAGAGTCAAACACCACATAGCTTTGAAGTGTGTAATCAACTTTATCTTGGGTTACTGGTTTAGCAAGGTAGTCTCTTGCCCCACTGGTATAACCTTGTTCGACGATACTAGTTTCTTCATGTCCAGTGAGAATTACGGAGTAAAGATTTCTTCTTTTGCAAATTTTAGCTAGCTCAAGACCAGCAAGTTCAAAATCTAAATCAAGGTCTAAGAAAATCAAATCATAGTGATTACTTAGAAGCAGTTTCTTCGCTTCATCATATGTTTCAGCTTCCTCGATCTCATGCGACTTAAGAAAACCTTTAAGTGTGATGCGAGCAAGCTTATTGTCTTCAACAATCAAAATTCTCATTTTCAGCCTTCAAAAAGCGGAAATATATTTCCGCCCCCAATACCATTTCTTTCCGGTATTTATCCTCTACAAACCTTTGTGGCAAGTGAATTTTATTTATGAAAGTTTTAGGTATAGAAATAGAGCTAACTTACCGATAAAACGTAAAAAACCTTTCTAATAACAAGCAGACTTGTGGAAACATCAAATTTTTTAATTGCTAATACTCACAAAAATATAAATCACTTCGAGAAGATCGAAGAACTGATTAAAAATTCAAAGCAAGTTCGAATCATTTGCCCATTTATTTCTAAAAGCAAAGCCGAAAGGCTAGTGCAATATCAAACTGAAGAACGCCATATAGAGGTTATTACAGAAATAACAAGGCGAGGAATTGCAACTGGTGTACAGCTACCAAGCACTTTAAAAATTTTACTAGAAGGAGGTGTCAAGGTTTCTTATATCGGAGGAAATCTTCATTCAAAAATATTCTGGTTTGATGATGATAAAATTTTAATTACATCTGCAAATTTAACAAACAATGGCCTTGAGAACAATTTTGAGATTGGAGTCTTATTTGATAAACCTTGTAATCCCTGTCTTGCTAAAGGAATCGACTTCTTTAAAATTCATAAAAGAATAAATAATTTATGGAATGATTTAAAGAGAAAGGAAACCTCATTATCAGTTAAATCATTACAATATTTATTAGATATAGAAGCACAAACGAAGGAAATTAGAAATAAGTTACTACAGCACTCTGATGGAGACATTGGGATAAAATACGCTCCATCTCCAAAGGAAAGTGATAATTTATCCCAAATAGATATTGATTTAGAAGCTGGAGGTCTATTTAAAGGATTTACTCAAGAAGATTGGAGTGCATTTGACCATGGCTTCGCTGAGATCAACAAAGAAAATGTCGAAAAAGTTAAAGAGATTTTAACAAAGAAAATTCATCCGATTCTTCAACGATTTTATGAAGGCCTACAGTTTTCACGAGAGCTACCAATTAAACTAGAAGATTTTGACAGAGGATATTCTCTAAATAGATGGGTAAAGAACTATTTTCCAAACTACCGTTATCTTTGGCTGGTAAGGAAAAGAAAAGATAAAAACCCAATCCAACATATTGGCGAGCCATCGTTAATTATCGGGATTGGCAAAGATGAAAAGAAAGGAAATTGGTTTGAAATAAGAGCAGGAGTAGAAGAGCTTAATGAACCCAAACTAACTAAGTTCGGGCGACAATTTTTGTTAAATATTAAACAAGATATTTCAAGAACTATAGATACACTTCAATCACTTGGTGAAGGATGGTTTTTGACTCATGAAAACAAGATTGGTGAAACTTATTCGGAAATAGCCACAAAAAATATTTCAAGGGAAATACTACTTAATCTTATCGAAGCATACCTGACAGATCAGAGAGAAAGAATTGCAGACATTCATATTCGTAGGAAATACTACCTTAACGATTCATCTGATGCCGCAATTTTGCTAAGTGAAAAAATCATTTTCAACACTGCAAATGATATGAAATCGCTTCTCTACTTTTTTGATCTGGCTCATAAAAGAATATAACGATTTATTAAAATCTTCTTTTCTTATTTCTGTGTCTATGACGATTACTAACATAATCAATCCGAGGCCCTCTAAAACTAGACCCTCTCGCAGGATGAACGAACTGAACTATACGTCTGTTTTGCTGAGGATTTTTAATATAAAAAATAAAGTCCTGCATCCACTTCCAAAATGAATTTACCTTTCCAAGAGTTTCATCTCTAAACATTACTAAAAAGTCTTCCTTCTTTATCGGAAGGACATAGGCGGTAATATCATCAGAGATAATTGGGATAAGCATCCACAAAATCTGTTGCCCAAAATCAAAAAAGACAGGAACATTTAAACCAGTCCACTTATTTAACAATGAGGACTCATTCACAAAAAATTTTCTAACATGAGCAATACTTGTACCTGAGTTATAGGCCTTCTCAAAGTTCGCTTCATCGTTATTGAGGCGTTTTCCATCTACAACCCAAACTATATTTTTATAAAATTCATTCCTAGACTTACGCTCTTCTGGTTTTATTGGTGAGTGTTGAAACTCAAGGATTATACCTAAACTCGTTTTTACATCAGCAATATGCCTTTCACCTGTTATAGGGTCTTGATGTACAACTTCCTGCCATTCTTTTGGGAAATAGCCTTTCCAATCTCTGTGCCATTGAGTCTCAGGCTCCCACCAATGGTCACACTCCAACTTTCCCTTGTGTGCCCAGTGATGAATAATTTTTGCTCCACACTTTGGAATCATTGGACTTTTACAGTTAGGACATAGGCCATTTAATCCTTTTACAGCTTCACTCCTTGCGTCATTTACTATTGCATACTTCATAAAAACCTCGATTTCTTGCGCTTCAAATGTTACGACATTTAAGCACAAAAACCGTTACGGGTTCAAGAGAGGTATTTTCTGAAAAAACCGTTACATAAAGAGAAAGAGCAATTTGTAGTCATGACCAAAGGCCAACTTATTGGCTGGGGACATGCTGATGTTAAAAACCTACTCAGAATGGCAAACAAAGCACTTACTCAAAATATTGATATAAACTCCAAGCTTACAATTCGTGAAGTCGAATGTGCTCTTGCTAGAGAATGGTTTGATATTTTCATTGATAAAGGAATTACTAAGGAAGTTACAAGAAAATTAAATTCTAGAATCGGTCACGTTCAGTTTATTCACGTTTTATCACACTCTGTTGATGGCTCCCTTCATTGGCGACGAATTGCAAATGGTGACAAAATTCATGACCCAGAAATTTCAATTGCCTACATGATGGCAAATCTTCTCTCTTCTGGTGATTTTAAAGGACTAAAGCGTTGCGAACGTAAAGAATGCAAAAAGTATTTTATTGGAAGAGCAAATAAAACTTGGTGTTCTGAAAGCTGTGGTTCGCACTTTAGAGTAAAAAAAATGAGAAAGAAAAAGAATCAAGACAAAATTTAATTCTAGTGACCCTCGCTAACAGCATCTGCGGAAATTAAATTCCGTACTTTCGGAAAATATTTTCCGTCTAATAAAAACTCACGAAATCTAACATTTCACATAACCCTTTAAATTCAAAATACTTTTCTTGAAAATTCAAAATTCTAAAAATTGGCACAGAACTTGATCTAAGAGCTTCACGAAAATCAACCTACAAAAAGGAGGTAGCGTGAAAGTATACCACTGTCGCCGATGTGCGAATGAATTAAAAAGTCTCTGGGGATTTAAGTATTGTGATGGATGCAATTGGGATTCAGCAGAGATCATACCTTTCAAAATTAAAAATCTTAATCTCATCAAACAGCGTAAGGCCATGTTGAACATGCTCAAGCCGTTCTAAGGAGAAAGAATGGAAAAAAAATTAAAGATAGGAAACGAAGTGAAAGTTTTTACCAAAGATGGAAAAGCCTATGAGGGCATTCTGATGGATTGTCATAAGGGATACCTATCAACCTTAGCAAGACTGGGCATCATACTGACATTTCCAATGAACTCGATTTTAAACATTATCAAAATTTAGGAGAAAAAATGAACTACATTTTACTTGGACTATTACTCTTATCGACGGCCTGCTCATTTAAAAGTCCAGACAAGGCAAATGAATCAAAACCTGTAACTGAGTATCAAGAGCTAAAGCCAGAAGACCTCGCCAAGATGGATACTGATGGAGATAAGCTAAATGATCTTGAAGAAAAAGATCGTGGCCTAAATCCTTTTGTTGCAGACATTCCAGAACTCAGAGTACGGTTTTTGCAAAACTACTCAATGAAAGTGAACTGGCACGTTAAAACACCTGATGGCGTCGATCATCCAGATTCTACTTGGGATTTTACGATTGATACTCGTGTTGGTCGCAATGACCCTGACTTCAAATATCGCGTGGGAGAAATTCTCGTTAGAAATAAGGCCTTTAATGAGGCGGCTCGAATTGGTAAATTTTCCTCACATAGCTGGGGAGAGATTAAGGAATCAGATCTTACTCGAGTAATCTATCCTGACGTTGATACACGTTTTTATGAAAAATATGCACTCTCAACTGGCAAATACTTTGATAACCCATCAGTAGTCATTGATACCGTTACCGTTGAGCTAGAAAACTCTGTGCGACTTCTTCCATCTTCTATTTATAGCTCAGTGAAAAACCTTGAGTTAAATTTTTACTACTATAACTATGAAACAGAATCCTATGAATTGCTGGAAACGAAAGTTATTGAACGGCACTTTAATCGTGACATAAATGAAACATTTTCAGTGACTCTCGAAAATGTACCCGTTGACCTGATTTCTCAAAACTATCTCAAGCGTGGGGAGTTTATTGTTTCAGAAGTAAAAGATTTTGAAATTCCAGAAATTGAATCCAAATATTCAGAGCTAATGAAATCAGTGAAAAACAAAACGATTCAAATGGTCATTAATACACCCCTTGAAACCAGAGCAATGTATGTCGCTCCCTTCAAAAACAAAAATCGCTTCGTCGACCTGATGGACAATGTTTACCCTAAGCAATTCAAGGTTGAAGAAGATGAACTTACGAAAGTTGGCCAATTTGAAAATAACCTAAGCGACTATACCCACCTACGAGAGGTTAAAGGTGAAGATAAAAAAGGAAAATGGTTTATTTTTACGGATCGTCTAGCTCAGACATATCTTAACCATGAATTTAAGCCAGAGGACGTTGTTATTCTTTCTTATCTTACAGGGAAAGAGTTGGCTGAACAATCATCTGAAAAAGTAAATGCCCTTCGGTATAGCGTATCTGGCAATGACGACTATGAGATTTATCCACTTGGCAATATTTCACCAAATTCCGTCGTTGATTTTCAACTATATGCTGGAAAACGTCTTGGCGAAAAAGTAGATAAAAAAGAAGATCGTCCCTCAAGTAGCGGTGGCTCGTGTGGGCGCAACTGCACAACATGGCACTATAACTGTCATATCAAATTCAATAAGTTTATGAAACGTGATGAGGGATTTGAATTTAAGAAAGATTTATCAGAAGAGTTGGGACAACTGTCTTTAATCATTAACGAAGATGAGTTTAATCTTAAAAAGCTTATTGAAGAAAAGAAAGTTGAAATCTATTGGGTCGATAAGAATCCTCACTTCCGTATTAGTGATATTTCTAAGATTAAAGAACTTTTCGAAGCTGATGAAAATGTTATCTCTTTAAAAATAACAACCTTTACAGAAACAACCTTTGAAGGCGTAAATCTTGTTTCTTACTCTGGAAGACAAAGCTATGGCTGTATGCAACTTACTGCGGCAGCTTCCTTCAATATGAAAATTCCTGTTTATGAAGGCTCTAAAGACTTTAACCAGTGGAGACATTGGTACAACTGGAATGTTCTTGGGATTGGGAAGAATCGTACTTACAAACAACCATTTACATTTGATGTAAGTAGCATCGTCAACAACTACCACAACTAGGAGAGAAAATGAGTTTTTTAATGCTAATAATTCCATTTCTTTATTCTGAAAAAATTTGGGCAAGAAGTTTAAAGGCTACAGCGGACAAACTAGCACAAGAGACAAGTCATATTGGCTTAGGTGTTGCTCTTTTTGGCCTTGGCCTCGCTGGAATTTACTTCATGCTAGGAAAGCAAGATGCCGCTACAAAGATGACTCAGGCACTTATGGGTGTTCTGATTTTAGTTTTAAGCCCAAGCATTATTAGCTTCATTAAGGGGTTAGCATAATGAAGAAGTTTCCACGTTTCTTAAAAACACTGCCACAGATTTATGGACTTAGCTTCTATGAAATCGCGGGACTTGTGATTGCTCTTTATGTTGCCATGATCTTTAAGTTTTCATCTTTCATGACATTGGCAATAAGTCTTGGAGCAATCGTAATTTTAAAAGTGTTAAAAAAGAATTTTGACTTCATTGGTTTCTTTCTCCCAGCGACTAAAAGAATTGATTTATCCACTCTTAAAGGGGGTAAAAAGTGATTCCTTTATTTAGCGCAAATGGACATGAACTAATATCAATGAATGGTAAAAAAAGTTGTTTCTATCAAATCATTCCCTCTGACATGGAGGGAATGGCTGAATTTTCAAAAGAAAGCATCTTTAATGATCTTGAGAAAAACTTAGTGGGTACTGAAGGAGAATTTAAACTCTACTGGTTAAATGGTAAACTATATCTCAATGCTTTTTCTGATATGGATATATCACATGGGCAAATCGTCCCATGTGATAAGCCTCTTGAAGTTTTTTGGGAGGCCCATGCAAGAGAAATTCATTTTTATGACAATTATCTAACTTGTGGTGATCAGTTTATAAAGGTGTTGGCCCTTTCTGACTTTCCCTCTACTTTGAATCTCCTCGACACTCTTAAATGGCCCGATTTTGTCATCATGGCAAGAAAGCTAGAAAAGACACAAGCTAAAAATAAGATCAATTTAAAACGGAAACTTCACTACTCTAGTCTCTTTAAAGGTATGAGAGATGTTGAATCAGAAAATGCTTATAATGAAGCTGAAAATATGCTTGATCGCATTACCACAGGAGAATGCGCCTTATTTCAAGTTGAAATTTTTATCGTTATCAAAGGCAAAACTAAGAAAAAACTAGATCAAAATGCCAAAGAAGCCATTGAGTATTTTAAAGGCGTGGATTCTAAACTCATTCAAGAGGAAAAAGGATTATCTCACTTTTATCAAGCACTCATTCCTGGAGTACCTTCAAGCTTTAAACGCTCAGAGCTTTGTCCATCTGATTATCTCTCAGAACTCATACCATTTCATCAAGATTATGTGCATGAAACCGGAATGAAATTAAACGCGAGATCAGGAAATCCCCTTTTATGGGATATTTTTCATCCAAGTGCGATTAACTACAATGTTCTTATCACTGGTACAACTGGACAAGGGAAGTCCATGATGACCAATAAATTATTAACGTCTGCACGTAATGAAGGTCATAAGGCGGTAATCCTTGATCTTGGGAACTCTTTTTATAAGACAAGCCGTTTTCATAATGGAGTTGTTTTATCTCAAAAGTTTAATCCGCTTCAATTTACAAATCCTCGCTATCTTAAAGAGTTTGTACTTTCAGTCATTGATGAAAAATTAAGTAAAAAAGATGAAGGAAAACTATTTGAAGTAATTTCTCAAATATCTGAAAAAGATATTTCTTCTTTTCCAGATTTTCTAAGTCACTTAGATCGTGAGTTTGAAGGTATCTCATATTATTTCTCAGAGATTAAAGACTATTTCACGGATGACAAATCAGAGTTAAATGATCTTACATACTGTGATTTTTCAAATTACCCCGATGCCATGAAAGCCCCTTTAATTATTTATCTTATTGAGTATTTTAAAAACCTAAAGGGTAAAAAACTTTTTATCTTTGATGAGTGTTGGCATCTTTTAAGTCGTAATGCTGATTACATCGCAGAATGTTTTAGAACTTTTAGAAAGCATCAGGCGAGTGCTATTGCAATCTCACAAAACCTTGATGACTTTTCCATCACCCAGCTTGGACGAGTGATTATTCAAAACACTTATTGGAAAGCTCTCTTTAGACAAAGTCTTTCACCCACTGAGTTTGTCGACTCCGATGCTATTGAATTACTTGCTGGGATTAAATCAAAAAAAGGTGCATACAGTGAGTTTTTACTTCTCTCTGAGAGTATTAAAAAACCCATGCGATTTTACCCAAGTCACTTAGAGTATGAGCTATTCACTTCCGATGGTGAAGATAATAGAAAGATTTACTCATATCTTGAGGCAAATGAAAATTACCTGTCATTTAATGACTGTCTTATCAACTTTACTAAGATTAAGCATCCATATTGGGAGTACCGCAATGAAAGATAAACTCACGATGAGCTTGATCGCTATGTCTCTTTCTATGCCCGTTTATCCCTCAATGTTTGGAGAAGAAACAGCAGTTCTAATTGAAATTGCTTCTACAACATCAAGTCAACTTAATGAACTAGAACAGCTTGTGACCAATGCAGAAACCTACACAAAAAAAATGCAGGAATATAACGAGCTTATGATGGATCACTATTGGAGGGCCGAACGTATTTTATTTGTCGCTGAATCCTTGGCGGCTAAAAAGGAAGCAAAAGACCTTGGTGAACTCAACTGGGCCATTAGAGAGCTAAAATACTCCATGGCCGAGCTTAAAAGCCTTATGAATGAGTATAAAGACATTAAAAATGAAGAAGATCGAACCAAGTTCTTGGTCAAACGGCAAAAAGAGATCAATGAGAAAAAAGGTAAACTCGCCGAGCATCAAATTAAGGCTTCAAAAGATGCAAAAACAACAGGGAGAGCAACCCAAATTACTGCTCAAAATACAGCACTTATTTATGAGCAAAATGTAGAGATGCATAACACACAACTTGAGATGTTGGAAAAGCTCTCAACTAATAATCGCCTTAAAGCGGAAGAACTAGAAGAAAAACGACTGGAACAAATTGAGAAGCGAAAATTCTACGGAATTGAAAAAGGAAAGAGATGATAAATATATTAAAGGATATGCTTTTGATTGAGGAACCAAGTATATTTAGGCTTTATCAAGAGCTTATTAAAATAGCGAACTATTTTGTTGCACCTGTTTTTACTATTTCGCTTATCCTTGAATATTTTGGAGAGATGAACTTTGCAAGCTCTGTAAAGAAGCTCTTTCTTGTCATCATTTTTATGGGTGCATTTTATGGAGTTCATACACAAGCAACAAACATCGCCCTAGAAAGTGCAAGTCAGACTCTAAGACGAGTTAGTCCAACAAATCTATTCGTTAAAAGGTGGCTACAGGTAAAAGTCAAAACGAAGCATCAAAAAGGATGGGATTCATTAAAAAGCATTCTTATTCCTAATATCAATGATCTTTTGGGTACGGCTTTTTACTTGCTGGCAAAACTCTTCATCTGGCTTTTGAAACTCATTTACTCAAGTATTTATCATCTAACTTATGTCTTTGCAGGAGTTACAGCTATTCTCTATTTTCTAGGTTGGACGAAAGATGCTTTAAAGGGAACGATTCAAGCAAGCCTTTGGTGTATGGTCATGCCTTTTGTTATTGTGGCAATACTCTCACTTGTAGGCAACAGCATTGAAGACAGTGCCCTTAATGGCGATCTCGTTATTGCCAAAATTGATACCATTCTTTGGCTTTTTGGTGTGACCTTGCTTCTGCTTATTAGCCCCCTAATTACTTACGGTATGATCCGTGGAGACGGGATTCATTCCTTTGGCTCTAAGATGGGAGCAATGGTCGTTAGTTCAGGTATTAAGGCCATGACTTTTTATCCAATGCTTGCCGCAAGATTTAAAGGTGTAACGGGTGGTATTGGAAGAACTGGGGCCAATTCACTTTTTGAACCATCTATCAAAGACCTTTTGCACAAGGAATCTCAACCCGATAAAAAGAAAATGAAGCTTCTTGAAAGTAAGGGAAATATCAAGAGTCCTTTTAATCAAGGTCGTCCACTTGATGAGCGTTTAAAATCAGTAGGAATGACGAAAGATGAAGCAATAAAACTTTCAAAAGTTAATACTCAATCTGCTAAGAGTCCTCAGGCATCTAATAAAACAAAACAAAATGGAGCTGAAACAAGTGGATCACGCTCTCAGCCTATACCGAAAAGAAGTTCTCCACTTGGACAACTAAAGCCAAATCCAACTAGCGATAAAGATACTCACGAGTATGTAAGACTAAAAAAACAGAATTTTAAATTCAATCAAAAGTATTGGGATGGAATCAATCCTCATAAAGGTGAAGCAATAAAAAAGAAGTATGGAATAGAGGGAACGACTGTTGATCCAAATAAGGTTCATCGTCCTATAAACAGCAAACCGTTTATCTCAAATAATAAAAAGGAAAAGTAATGAATTTTGATAATTTTGAATCTAGCTTCACGAAAGAGAACAGAAAACTAAAAATTGCATTAGCAACGACACTAATAGTCTCAATGCTAACAAGTACAATGATTTTCTTTCAACAAAAATACTTTCTCTACAAAGGAAAAGATATTTTTGAGGAAAGACCTCTTGCCGTTGAAGTTTGTCGTCTTGGTTTTATAAGTCTGGCCAAGGGAGAGCCTAATCCACATGTAGTGACTGATGAAATTATAAGCCTTGTGGCAAAAGAGCCGTTTTCTATCCAAGTAGATAATATCTTAAAACTAGAGTCACTGGAAAAAGGTGCTTGCAAAATTATTCTGAAATCTAATGGTGAACTTCTCTCTTTTAAAGTCGGACTTAAAGAGAGCGATTTTTATCCTTTTCATTACAAACTTATCCAACTCGATGAAATAAATGCTCAGGAGGAAATCTAATGACCTTTTATATTTTAATGAACCAGATCACAACAATATTTTTGAGTTTAAACTTACTTACAACACTAAGCTTTGATTCGGAGATCGTCAGCTACCTGTATGGCGGAAGTAAGCAAGAAATGTTTTTTCAAGTTACTAATAATAACAGAACACTCGCAGTCAAGCCTCTTATGGAAGGAGGTTTTTCAAATCTTCTCGTTATCACAAAAGAACATAAATACTATTTTGAACTAAAACTCACAGAAAATAATTCTCATCAGTTTATTGAAGTGAAAGATGGAATCGCAAGCCATGCCCTAACCAAGAAGATCAGAACCAAAGATTATGAAATTCTTGAGGGACAAGCATCCATATTATTTATCAACAATACAAATAAAGAAATGGTGGTTAACAACATCACTGTAAAGCAAAGGGAGTATTTCTCTAAGGGAGTGCCCATCATTTTAGACGGCAAGAGAATACTTAATTAAGTAAACACAAGTTAAAGGCATTTTTATGAAGAATTTAACGATTATTTTAATCGTCTTGGGATTTTGCGACCATTTTTCAATCGCTCATGCACAGGTTGCACGAATTTCAAGACTAAAAACAAAACATAAAGCGGCCAAGGTCGTGCATCAAAGGAGGAAAAGAGATGATACACTTTCAAAAATTATCGAAAACAACAAAAAGCTTAATGCGCTTCTTAATGCAAAAACAGCATTACCTGTTATTTGGGAAGGACAAAGACAAATCCTCACGGGAAAAACATACCGTGGTACTCTTCTAAACACGATAGTTTCAACTAATCAGGCCACACCTGTTCTTGTTCGTGCTCATCTAAACCAAGGGCTTCCGTATAATAGTAAATTTGCTTGTCAGGCAATGACACAAAATAAAAGAGTTTTTTGTTTATGTAACAAACTCATTACTACTGACAAAGAAATAGCAATTCAGGCTCAACTTTTAAATCTTGATGGCTCAAGTGGACTTGAGGGAATTTACGCAGATGGGAAAGAAGAACTTATTGCAGGAGCTGTTTTAAGTGATTTCTCAGGGGGGATGCTATCAGCAGCACAAAATAGAATTGCAACTCCCTTTGGAGCGATTCAAGACACAACTTTGAAGAATCAATTTCTCCAAGGGGCTATCAATTCGGCCAACACGACATCAGAAATCTTGCTTGATGAAATGAAACAAACAGTTCCAGTGATTACCATTGAGGCCGGAACCGATGTTCTTATCTATTTTATGGAGGCAATCAATGAAAACTAAAATCTTGGTCATATTACTACTTTGCTCATCTTGCTCAACCTTAAAGAAATCTCTTACCAGTGGAGCCTTAATTGGAGGTCTTGTTGGCGGGACAGGGGGTGCAGTCTTCTCACCAGATGAACATTCAATGAATAAAAATGCTTATCTTGGTGGGATTGTCGGTGCAGTTGCAGGAGCAGGCCTAGCGTATCTATTGCACGATGGTCCAGAAAAGAAAGTTAAAGAATCCATGTTACTCGATGGGCCGATGCAAAATCATAAGGAGGTGCCGTTATTTGATTTTTCACCAGAGCTAAAGAACATAAAGCCAGAAGTTAATTTTAAACCAGTTAAAAAGTACGAAGTACCACTAGAAAAGCTCCCTAAGGAACTTGAGGGGAAAGTAAAAAAACAGTTCATTCTTGAGTACCAGTCCGAAGCTCAAACTATTGAGGTCGGCAATCGAACCATCCAGATCAGCCCTTTTAAAGCATGGGAGCATATTTATGAACAATAAAAAACAATCACCGCAGTTAGACATTTTTACACCAATTTATGAAATATTTCACGAGCTTTGTCTTCTCATATTTGACGTAGGGAAAGAGCTTTTCAAATGGCTAGGGATTAAGATTTTAAACAAGTCTCCTGAGCTTACACAAATTGAGCGAAAGGCCTTAGCTGTAAAGCAGACAACAGAAATCCAAGATGCTTTAGGCATTGATACCAAAACAAAAAGACCAATGCTCTTAAAAGAAATTGATTTTCATCGTCATAGTTTTATTGTTGGAGCATCAGGTTTTGGAAAAACAAATCTCATTAGTATTTTACAAGAAAACTCACTTCGATATGACAAACCAATCATCTTCTTTGATCCCAAAGGCGATACTGAAGCCCTTAATACCTTTAAAGGTATTTGTGGAAAATACAATAAGCCTTGTTATATCTTTTCTGAGCATTACAAGGAATCAATCTCTTTGAATCCTGTCCTTGAAGGTACGGTCAACCAAGTAGTTGATCGTATTATGCGATCATTTGATTGGTCAGAACCTTATTACAGAGATGCAAGTCGAAGAAGTTTAACTAAAGCTTTGAAGACACTAGAAAAAGAGAACTCCCCTTTTACTTTGCAAAAAATCTTTGATGAATTAGTCCGACTTGAAAGCAAAGACAACATCGGTCTAATTGCAAAATTAGAAGCCATCTTAGTTTCTGATTTTGGAAAGATTCTCAATGCAGATGGCCCTGATGCTCTGACACTATCCAAAGTACGTGATGAAAGAGCTTGTCTTTATATTGGGCTATCTACTCAAGGGTACGGCGAAACTGCAACTGCTGTTGGAAAATTATTTTTAGGAGAGCTTCTTTATAACTCATATAAGACCCTGTCAAAGGAAGAAGGGGCAGGGCTTAAAAATCCAGTCAGCATTTATTTTGATGAGTTTGGCTCTCTCGTTACACCTGAGTTCATCGAGCTTCAAAATAAATGTCGAGGTGCCGGAATGGAACTTACTGTGGCTGTACAAACGGCATCAGATATTGATCGAGTTAGTCCAGACCTGACAAAACAAGTAATAGAGAACGCAGGAAATCTATTTATTCTTAAACAGCGTTTGCAAGATGGAGCTTCAATATTTGCTGAGGCCATTGGGACAATTATTTCAAAGAAGCAAACGTATCGAATTGAGAATGGAGAGCAGCAAATGATGGGAAGTGAACGAGAAGTCCATGAGCTTATTGTTCACCCAGACATAATCAAGAACCTTGGAATCGGTCAATGTGTCCTTTTAAGACAAGGGCCTACGAGAGTTAATCTGCTCAACGTTAGAAATAAAAAGTGGGACGTCATGCGAGAAAATAAGACTCCTAAGCCTATTTCACAACCAATCATCAGCATTAAATAAGGAGGAAAATTGAGACCAAAAATGAATCTAAACAGCCTTCATCTTAATTACCTTACTCCTCTCCTAAAGTGGAGGATTATGGATTTAGAGTCATTAAGAAAGGAGTGTTTTCGTGCAACAAAGTATAAGAATTTTCACCGCATTATCAGAGGGCTTGAAAAGGAAAAAATATTGGAAGGATATAGAGACCCACATAGTCGCAAGAAATTTGTCTTTCTTAGTCCACTCGGCGAGAGCCAGTTATCGCTTAAAGACAACCCAACTGCGATTTCTAATGAAACTTTAATTCATGATCTAAAGGTTTCAGAAATCACCAGAACATTTATGGCTGATGGATGGATTGATGAAGTTGAGCTTGAGCATCAAATACATGACAAACGAAATTTCAAACTCACATACAAAATCATTCCAGATGCCATTTTGTATCTTGAAAAAAAGGGACATAAATTCCAATTGGCCTTTGAGTTGGAGCTTACAAGAAAGAGTAATCAGAGGCTTATAGAGAAGATGAAGCAATATGAAGACAGCTCTTTTTATCACTATGTAATGTATTTTTTTCCAACTAAAAAACTGATGGAAAAATATATCATTCAAGCACAAGAAAAGCTTGGCAGTGAGCGGATGAGAAAATTCATGTTCTTTTTTCATCCAGAAATATCATCTGGCATCCATGAGCCAAAGAATATTTACGGAGTTTTTCAGGAAGAAAAGGTCAGCTTAGCAGAGATTTTTCAAAAATAGAATGACTATGGAAAGGCCATTGAACAATGAGGATAAGAATTTCTTACTGCCTGCTAATTCGTTGAAACCATGAAGGTTTCGCGCACTCCGAATGTGACTCCCCACCCCCAACGAAATTATGAGTAGGGAGTCACATTCTACGCGCGAGAGAGAACTTAATCGGATAGCAGGCAGTAATTAGGAGGATGAATAAAATGGAAGAGGAATTATTAAAAAAAAGAGGAAGGAAGACCAAAAATCAAACGAAGGAAGTACAACTTAATCAAGAGCAGACTAAGTTTTTCGTTGATCTTACCCATGAACAAGAAAGTCTAAGTTTGATTTTTGATCTTCTAAGAAAATGCAATGAAAAGGATTATGGCAAGCCAATCCTTTTTAAAGACTTATGTCTTTATGCCGTTAGTAAGCTAACGGAGAAAGACGTAGACAAAATCCAAGAACAAAGCTTGACCGAAATGGAAAAGGTGCAAAGGGCCTTTGATGAACATAAGAAGAAAACAGGTCAAGATTTGTCCTTTGGAGAATTTTTAACCAAAAAGCTTGGGATTAACTAGCACAAGGAGATTATTTATGAATCATCAAGAAAAAACAATTTATGGTCGCTTAGGTAAAAATCCCGTTTTACGTCATACAAAAAAAGATACGCCCTTTTGTACTTTTGCATTAGCAGAGGAAATACATGGAGAAGATAAACCTCGTTGGCACAATATCGTCATGTGGGAAAAAGAGGCTGAACATTGGGCAAATGTACTCAAAAAAGGAATGTCAGTTTTTGTGCGAGGCCGTATTTTGAGTCGAGATTTTACTAACAAGCAGGGAGAATTGAAAAGCTACACAGAGATAAATGCAGATGCGATTGGTTTTTCAAGCCTTTAAGACTTAGGAGAATTAGTGCATTTAAAAAATGATTTTTCACATCACATATCGGATAAAGATTGCTATAATAGGTCTGGCATTGAGATTTCTCAATGCCAGCTCTTTGACAATTTAATATGGGGAATAGACGAGGTATGTGACTTCACAAGCTATGCTAAGGGAACAATTTATAACCTAGTAAGCCAAGGTGAAATTCCATACAGAAGAGGACGTAAGAGAAAGCTGGTTTTCATTCCTAGTGAAATCCTTAATTGGATGAAAGGAGAATGAAAATGGCTAAAAAAAATTACAAAAAATTAAAGGGAACAGTTGGTATTTACCAAAACATTGCCACCAAACATTATTTAGCAGAAAAGAAAATTAAAGGGAAAAATCACAATGCAACTTTTAAAACTCTATATGAAGCTAAAGAGTGGAGGAAAAATTTTGATGGCATTTCTTTTAATCAAAATAGTGACGAATTAAATTCGTCGTATGCAACATTAAAAGAAGTTTGGGAAACAATGCAAAGAGATCACTTCCCTACTCTTGCTACTAGCACAAAAATGATTTGGACTCGAAGATACAAACTTTTAGAACTAATCGAGCATTTACCAATGGACAAGATTACTCCTTCCAAGATCACTTCTTGGGTAAACCATTGGGTCGCCGAATTTAGTAATGAAGAGTATCAAGCGAATCGAGGTCAAGCAGGACGATGCAATCTCAATAATGAACTCAATATGTTCGTTACAATTTTCAACTGGTATAAAGATAGTGAAAAATATGAAAAAGAAGCTCTTTTTTTAACAAATCCAGTAAAGAAAAAACATCGCACTCTTGGCTTTATCAAGCCTGTGCCAGACAAGAAGAAACAAATTGATCTTGAGGATGCCTTCTTATTTTTTGAATATCTACAGCCACTCTATAAGAGTATTGCAATGTTACAATTTTACTGTGCCGCTCGCATTGGTGAAATCGCAGGACTTCAATGGAGCAACATAGATATTAAAAATAGAAGGATGCTCATAAAACATACTGTTATATGGGACAGTCACAAAGTCTTTCTAGAACTCAAGCCCTTTCCAAAAAACAAAGAGCCAAGACCTGTTTTCATCACAGATGAAATATTGGAATTACTCAAGCAGCGAGAGGCGTTCAGAGAACTTGGTTGCGACTATGTTTTCCACGTTGAGGGGAAGCCCATAAACTACGGTACTGTTTTAGTGAATTACAAAGGTGCACAAAGAAAAAGTGGGGTTCCCTATTCAGGAACACATATTCTAAGGCACGGAATGGCAAAACTCGCCCGTCAGGTAGGTGGTGGCCTTGATGCTGTTATTGCGATGACAGGACACAAGGATATTAAGCTCGCTGACCACTATTCTAAATGCGATGAAGACGATCAAAGAGAGTTTTCAGAAAAAATTATGAAGCATATTAGAAAATCTCGCACAGGGAAAGGCCAAGAAACGGCCAGTTTTGCCAATGTTGTTTCGCTAACTCATTACAAAAATGGTACAAGCAATTAAAAAAGTCGGATTGGGTCGGATTGAATGGCTTTCGACCCATTTCACATCAGTAAAATTAAGAGGTTAAGTACGATATGCCAGAGCTACCCGAAGTCGAAACCATTCGCTCACAGCTATCTAAGACGCTGCCATTTACTGTTAAAACAGTTGAAGAGTCTGATGTTATAGGATCACTCGTAGGAAAAAGTGTCAGGCATTTTAACCCTAAGAACATGTCGCTAGTTAAGATTGAGCGTAAGGGTAAGTTAATGGATCTGCACTTTGTTGATAACAAGGGTAAGGTTCATCACCTTCTTTCTCATCTTGGTATGTCTGGTGGATGGAGACTCTCCACTAAAAAAGTTATTGAAAAACACACTCACCTTCAACTTGGTGGCACTAATCCTGATGGTCCTCTCTATATGGCCTATGTTGATCCAAGAAGATTTGGAGTGCTGAGATTTTGTGATGATCAGATGTACGAAAAAGAAATGAAAAAGCTGGGCGTTGATATTGGCTCAGACGAATTTAACGCTGAGTATGTTTGGCAAACCTTAAAGAAATATCCAGAAAGACAACTTAAAGTCTTTTTACTTGATCAAAAATATTTTGCTGGTTCTGGTAATTATATCGCCAACGAAATTTGTGCCCGTGCAGGAGTTCGTCCAACCAGACGAGCTGGAAAAGTGACAAGAATTGAGTGCGATAAAATCATCGAGGGGACTAAGTCTTTACTTGAAGGTTCACTTAAAAATAACGGTGTGGCTTTTTCTGGTGGTTACGCTGATACAACTGGCGATGTTGGTGAAGGCCTCAATAACCTCGTGGTATTTTGGCAAGAGACCTGTGGTATATGTAAAAAGACACCGATTAAAAAGATTCTACTGGCCCAACGTGGAACGTTCTACTGTCCTAAATGTCAAAAGTGATTAAGTCCAAAGATATTTTTTAGAAACTCTATTCGCAAAAGCAATCATTAATAAATAACAAAGCCATTCAAGTGCCCCATGAGTCCATGGAATTTGTGAACCTGATCCATCACTTGCATTTGCTGAACAACCACTGCCTTTTGATTGTTTTACTGGAGCAACATTTGAAATTGGGGCAGCATAAAGAGATGCTGGAATTCTTAAAGCTGGATCACCAATAATAGAGAAACTGTTCACGATGTCTTTTTCGTACTCAGCACTACCAGTCGCAATCTTCGCTTGCAGTAAATAATCCCCCAGCCTTTGCCCTTTATAAGGAGAAGCAAAACTAGAGTTCATTTGGTTAAAGAAGTTTTGTGCCAGTCGCATTTGCGCCGGAGGCGTAGTTTGCGTTGTCGAGCCTAAATAAGCAATTGCTCCGCCACTTGGATTCATAATAAGAGCTTCACCGAGCGATTCCATACTCTTCGTGGCATCAAAGAAATAAGCCGATTCACAGTTAAGTGTCATTACGATCGGATAGGTTGAGTTCGAAAGAGAACTCTCTTTAGCATCAGCCACTAAGAAAGTATTCGTGGAAAAGCGATCGGCAGCTCCATGACCCATCATAGAGATCATAAATGGAGTTTCATTGAACTCATCAATAATTACGGCTTTTGTGGCAGCATCACCGCCAAGTTCTGCTTTATCAAAAACACTTGTTTCAAATCGAGTCACACTTTGAGCAAGAGCATCAATTTTCTGCCTGAAGTTTTCATAGTCTTCTTGATCTTCGTCAGCAACAAAACTCATTTTTGATAGAAGTTCAGGGCGAGCTGCACCTGATTCATAATCCATCACTTTTAAAACATATCTAGCAATGGCATCAGGATCGTTTGAAGGAATACGACCGATAGCGATTTTAGGAAGATGAGAAACGTCACTTGAAACAAAATAGTTATCGGCCCCAAAATCAATAAATCGTCCATCAAGAACCGGCATCGGCATTGTTTCAGCTTCAAGTACCGAGCGATCACTATCATTCTCATCAACATCGTGATCAAGTGGATCAACCGTAGCATCTCCAAGCATCAAGACATATCTTGGTCTAACTTGCCATGATGAAATGGCATAATCAATAAACGATCGAATTGCTTTCGTGTCTGTATTACCTTTGTTGAATTCGCCGTAGATTTGAGCAGGAGTCACCGTCATGACTTCAAGACCATCGCCTTCACGGTGTGCAACTAACTCTCTAGCAGCTTCTAGTAAGTTCTTGGCCCCAACGATCAAATAGTCAGCTCTATTATCTAAAGCTTTTAAACTTTGAGGCAGGCCATCATTAAGAGAGAGATGGGTTGGCTTTAAAAAATTAGTTGATTCAACCAAAATGATTTCTTTTTCATTATCATCATTAACGTAATCATCGACGTAGAAGCTCGCTTGATAAGTTGCGCCAGCATCAAATGAAGCAATGTCACTATTAATAATTTTGGCAGCTAACATTTTGTCAGTAATGTCATAAATTGATAGCGCTGAAGTGCTCAAGTTACTTAGGCTATGAACTGCCATCGTTTCTGTTAGCTTGATTTGAGAAACTCCACTACCAGCACCTCTTAAGCCAATATATTTTACGTTCACTTTATCAACATAGACACGGTCATAGTCACCGCTTGGAGCATAGGTACCTAAAACTTTAAAACCAATGGTGTTATTACCAGCAACAAGTTTATCAGCTGGCACTTCAAAAGTTAGAAAGCGACGATTGTTATCTTCAAAAATAATATCTTGAACTTCTTCTCCGTTTACAATCAAAGCGACGTGGTGAATAGAGTAATTAAAGAAGATTCCGAGACGACCTTTAACATGAAAGTCGAACTGGACATTTTCGTATGAGCTTTGATCAAGTTCGGCCAAATCAACATTAAAGCTTAAGGTATCGTAACCTGTGTAATTTAATAATCCGGCCCAAAGATAGTGATCATCTGTATCATCAAGGCTTTCGCCGTTAACGTAGATAAGGTTCTCTTCATAAGTTTTATTATATTCAGTTAGAACTTCTGAAGCTTCTAGCTCTCCTTCAGGGTCGCCATTAAGCTCTTGCATACGAAGTGGAGCATTATTGTCTTCACTAATATTAATCGTACTTAGAATAAGACGATTATATTTATCTTCTAATGAAGCTGTAAAAGGTGCATAAAAACGAATTGAATCACCAGAGCTAAAGGTTCCCGCCGAGTTAACTTCAATCGGAAGTTCTTGATCACCAAGATAGAGTCTTAAATTATTGCTATTGGCGCCAATAAACGGTCCATCAACTTGAGAGCTTACGAGATCATCGTAATTAAGTTGATACATCCCTGGCTTATCGATAGCGATTTTTAGGGTATTGGCCACATTATATGGATTGATGATTGAGCCTGGCTCAGGTGGATCAATCTCCCATGCGTCGCCATCAAGTCCAATATCTAAAACGATTCTATTAGAGAAATGGACGTCTTGAGCGACAGGATTAAATTTAAGAGGTGTTACTTTAATTCGAAGATAAGTCTTCCCAGCATTTCGAACTAGATTCGAATCAACTTCAACGTAATTTGATGGACTGTAGCTATTTGAACTGTAATGAGTTGGGTTAATTGAATAATTGGTCTGTAGGTTACCAGTACCATCAATAGAGTAACTTGGTGCAGGTGAGATTTTATGATTAGCGAGTACAGATTCATTAATGCTTATCTGACTCACACTTGCAGTTTCTGCAAATTTGTTCACTTCAATTAAGAGCACTCGTTCAGGAAGCTCTGCTTCACCTTCTTTCGTTAGTTTAGAATAGCCAAGGATCGCCACATCTTCATAAGTGTTATCCCAAGCACTATTACTAAATAACGGAGTCTCAGGGATAATCTCTAGGCGTAACGACTTACTAGTCTGGCTTAATATTACTGCTCCATTTCCAAGATCTTTATATGATGGATTAGGAATAGGGAATGGGCCTACTCCACCACCATCGTCGCCGTCATCTGGATTTGATCCATCATTTTGGCCAGGATTAGTAGCAGGAGGATTACCAAGATTTGCAAGAGGAGTGGCGAAAACCGGGCCATGAAGAGTGGTATCACCGTCAATCTCAACATCTTCAACATAGTAGTAGTAGGCTTTGTTGTTCGAAACATCAGCGTCAACGAAACGATACTTTCCTTTTGCTTGTCCAGTATTAAAAATATTTTTAATTATCGTTGGGTTAATTTGTTGAAACTCAGAAGCATCAGCATTAGAGCGGTAAACATTAAAACCGCGATGGTTTTGTTCTGTGTTTGTTTCCCAGCGTATATCAATTTTAGCGTTGTATGGAACAGCAGCGAGAGAGTGCATAGATACGGCCGAAGCTGAACTTCCCATATTTAGAGTACAACCTGAAGCAGAAATT
>Ga0210032_1000113_pt1 | contig 71034 bp, 73 predicted proteins | sample CryGeyCG2114_250_2_FD_185458 | JGI IMG/M metagenome (GOLD analysis project Ga0210032, IMG submission 185458) | Groundwater microbial communities from aquifer - Crystal Geyser CG13_big_fil_rev_8/21/14_2.50 (SPAdes) (version 2) | ecosystem: Environmental > Aquatic > Deep subsurface > Groundwater ... | reverse complement strand
ATAAATCTGGTATAACAGAGATGCCACCATCATATAAGTAGCGGTGGCAACATGGTGCCTATAGTGTAATGGTTAGCACTGAGACCTGTGGAGTCTTCAGTTCGAGTTCGAATCTCGATAGGCACCCTGATAAATAAAAAAGTTGTAGCGATAGTTATGACTTTTTATTTACAAAAGTTAGTTGAGGAAATTGAACCAGTAGCGAGCGAGGTGAAACCGAGCGACAGAAATCGCGACCCTCGGGAGCAATTTCTGGTTACTGAGGACGAGACTCTTTGAGCAGAGCGAAAAGAGTACGAGCATTCCCTCTAGCTACCCCAAGTTATAAGAAAGGGGGGGCTTATTGCGTGTAAGAAAAAGTGTAATTCTAACTCTGGTTATATTATGGCGTAGGTGCAATCTGACCCAGTTTTTTTTATTACCTGTTTTTGTGCTACTGATTTTTCATGAAAAAACAATCAAAAAATAAAGCTATCGCAATCTTTGAGGGCAAGCAGATTCGCAGACATTGGGATGAAGAAAAAGAGCTTTGGTATTTTGCCGTGATTGATGTTATCGCGACACTAACAAATAGTAATAATTCTCAGGTTTATTGGCGTGTACTTAAAAAACGCCTAATTGATGAGGGGTCAAATGAAACCGTTACAAAATGTAACGCTTTGAAAATGACGGCTCCTGATGGCAAAATGCGTCTTCTTTATGGAAATAAAGACGGTAAGTATGTGTGGAGAAAATATGAGTTAATTAATCCATTACTGTATGTGTCATTGGTAAATATCGTTACAGAAAAAAGTAATTGGAAAGTTTTGCAAGATCGTTTTAAGGAATTTAAAAAAGACAAAAATATTGAGTGCAAGAGCGATATTTCGAAGCGAGTATTCTCTTCCTTTCAACAGAAATATTTCTTGTTGTTCATTTTTTGCTAAATGCGAGAATTGAGAATTTTTTTAAATTTTGTCATACAGAAATGATACAAGTGTTCGGATTCAAATGAGAAATTGGGGTACCGTTATCATATAACCCCTGCCTTCGAACATTGTTATAAGACCCGACAGCGCTTGACCAAAACCATGAGTAATGAAGCAATTTTTTTATAAATTAGGTATACTTATTGCAATGAAGCGAACAAGTCATATCGTACCGATCGTGCTTTTCGTTATCTATTGTGCGCTTTTTACGATACTTGCGTTCAATCCGATTGATCGTCCAACATGGTGGGTGGAAAACGCGACGGTCTGGATCATCGTCGGGGTTATTGCGGTGCTCTATTGGCGGGGCGTTCAGTTTTCAAACACCGCTTATGTATTCATGGCGATTTTGGTATATCTTCACACGATTGGCGGACATTACACATTCGCGAATGTTCCGTTCGATTTAGTCACGAATTTTTTTGGATTTGAACGAAATCACTATGATCGCGTCGCGCATTTCACCGTGGGGTTTTATGCGTTTCCGATCGCTGAATGGATCCTTGCCAAACGTGTCACTACCAGCCGTTTCGTTCTTTTGACCTACCCGATATGTGTACTTATGGCAATTGCCGCAAGCTATGAACTCATTGAATGGATATACGCCATATCAACCAATCCCGAGGCCGGAGCGGCATATTTGGGAAGCCAAGGAGATATATGGGACGCGCAGAAAGACATGCTTGCCGACACACTCGGCGCGTTCTTTGCCACAATATTCTTTTTCATTCAACGGGAAAAAGACATCAATCGTTTGCGAAAATAAATAATGCTATGTGAAGTACATATGCCCGCGGCGGGTCTGTTTATTCGGCGGCACCTGTCAGTTTGATTGTCGGAGTTATAATTATCATATACACGATGTTTGGCGAACGGAAAATATTTCCTCTCACCTCATTCTTCATGTTTCTTGTTGCCATTTTATTTTTTAGTTGCCTTTCTTTTATTTTCCCCGTTGGTATAATTTCGTAGTATGTGACGGCACGGGGCGTATATAGTGTCCCGTCCGCGCCGTATTATTTTATGGAAGGAGGAGAAAAATCAGGTCAACCGTTGCCGACCGGGCAATCATACATTGTGGAAAAGAAATTTCCGGCAGCTTTTGTCGTTATTGCAGTTGTGCTCATTTTACTGATTGGTAGCGAAGCGTATCTTTTTTGGAGGTAAAGACAAGAGAGACAACAGCGTCTTGAACAACGATTCTCTCCCGGACAACACCATTCCTATGTACGGTTTCTTATCCCACGAGGATTATCTTCTTCATAGAAGTGCAAAACAGGCAACAGTAGATGACTCTTTCGTTGATGAGATTGCGGGCAGTGATCATGAAAAAGCAATAGAGATGAGCAATTATTTCGTTCAAAAAAGTTTTGAATATTTAAATAACGATCCTGAGGCAGTGATAAGGCACTTTAATCAAGCATGGCTTATAGACAGTAATAACCACAGTGTCTATTGGGGGTTTGCGATTTATACTGCTAACCACGAGAATAACGAATCAGCTCTTAAGTACTTCGACATGGCTTTAGAAAAATTTGATCAGAAATATGTTCAAAGCGTAGTTTCCGAAGATAGATTACTGTGCGACGCGGCGATCGGATACGCTTCTGCGTACGAAGATGGCGGCAGAATGAACGATACCTATCTCGACAAAGCAAAAGAACTTGTTTCGGAGATAAATGCTCAAAACGCTCCGCCGCATTGTCTGGCGCTTATCAATGCTTTCTCTCAGCTCTCTGTCCATACGCTGAAAGTTGGGGATACTGTCGGAGATTTTACTGTCGCTTCGATCCGGTTATCTCCGTTTGTGTATGGCGATGGATCGCAGGATTTCACCACTGAGTATTCTGGCGCTACAACGATATCGGGAGAGTACTATTGGAGCGAGATGTTCGACAGAGTGTGCTTTACGCCGCGCAAGGAGGACGCGCCAAAAATTCCGCGGCTCGAAGAAGACACGCGGGATGCCGCTTTTTGTTTTTCAAATACGCCATTTGCGCAAAAAGTTTTTGCGTCCACACTTGTGGCAGGATCGAGTGGGGACGGGGTTAAATATTTAGCAACGGTGACTATTCAAAACTATGCTGAAATCTTCGCGCACAAAGAAGCAAGCGATTTTGCCGAGCTCATGAGCGCGGTACTTGGAGAAAATTAACAACACAGGGGAAAATTCTAACAGTTATTTTTCAGGGCTGGTTGTGTCCTGACGGTATGTGTCGGTCAGCGCTTGACATTTATTTTGATGATACATTTACCAGTGATGGCATTAATGGTGATTATGTTTTGGATATTGATATGCTTAATATTCTTATGAAAGAAGTTGATTTTGAAAGCGTCAGAGCGCAATTGTTCACTGGCGTTTGCCCGTCTGCGTATGATGGGATACAGGCAAAATATACTTTCTTTATCTTGAGTTAGGATATGAAGTCATAAATGACTGCGAGATCGTCGTTGATCATGAAGAGGATTCGATTTTTAAAGAAGTAGATATGCTCGCGGATGAGGCACATAAATCAGCTTTTCAATAATGTTACCAGCAAAGCGATTACGCGAAAATGCTTCTCATAAAAAGATCATTGACATGGAGCCTCTTGAAAAAAAGTACTCCAAGGTATAGTGTAAAAGAAGAGAAATGAGCGTGTGAACCCAACAGCTTGTCGAAGCGTTGCCATGTCGGCGATCGCAAGAAAGGGGGCGGTGCATGGGTGAGTATTTTATGGTGGTTATGCGCGTGGCGTGTTGCGTAATGATCGTTGCGATCGCTTCGTGTGCCGAGATGCCTCTTTCGAAAGATGATATCGGGTCTCATGTGGTCATGAGGTGGGGAGTTGACAACCGTGCGGTTGCGTACTGCCGTTTCTGTGGCGATGAGATGCGAGTGTATCGTACTAACTCCGTTTCTTATCGGGTGGAGTGCAAGAGATGCTACAATCTCTATGTTATTAGCTATTCTGGCGATATCTCGCAAACGTGGCAACACGCGGAGAGGAGCAACCAATGAATGAGCTTTTATCACTTCGCACGTCACCGTGTCCAAGATGCGAGCCGGATTGTCCATCGTGTATCGACAAGGGCGGTCGGGCGTTTGCCGTTGTTCACACGAAGACTCGACAAGCATGTATAGTGTGTGATAGGTGCTTTCGTGTCTACTTCGTGCAAAGGTTTAAGGTTCGATTGTGCCGTTCGTAATAGCAAAAGAACGGACTCTTCTTTCAATTAGAGTTCGTGTATTGTGCGAGAAGAATCGTTCGTGTCGGCGGCTTGCGACAATGGCATGACTTCCTTCTAGTTACAGCAAACATGGGGAGGAGAGTACTTCTTTCTTGTTGAGTGAGTGGGGCGGTGCGTGAAAGCGCCGCCCTTTGTTTGTCGCACCGCAAAAGTCCTCCTTTTCTGTCGCCAGATAGCGGTTTTTCCTCTACATTTCTTTGTGCTTCTCTTGCGGTTATATTATAGTGGTGGAGCGTATATTTTTCGTGCGTCCCTATAGTTCAACGGATAGAACGCAGGCCTCCGAAGCCTGAGATGTAGGTTCAATTCCTACTAGGGGCACCAAACAATACTTCCGCTCGCGCGCAAGCGCGCGAGGGAATTTTCCGACCAAGTTATGAATTGTGCTGTATTACTCTGCTTTGCTCGAACCTTTTTTGAACAGAAATCTGACTAATCGCGCGCCCCGCGTATGTGGTAACTCTAACCTAAATCGTACGCTCCACGACGAATTCCGCCACAGCCCAGCATCCGCTCCGTCCCGACCAAAGTGTCGGGACTCCGCTTCTGCTGTTCTGTGTCCGCCCTCATCCCCATCGCTTCCCATCCTAAATTTGTTTTGCGCGGGATTTTTTTTTTGAATTGAATGGGCGATGGGATTCGGGCGGGTAAGTACCACCTAATAAATACTACCATATCACTTAACACATGTTAATTTGCATTATTTTAGGGTACTTTACACATGTCAATCGATAAAACACAGTTTGTAACACCTACCCAGCTCGCCAAGATGCTGGGCATTAGTCGCATCGCTATCCACCAAAAGATCAAAAAGGGTGAAATTATGGCTGAAAATGTTGGCGATTCCGCAAAACCAACCTATTTGATACCAAAATCATCGTTATCCCCTGAAATACAGGGGCGCATTCAAAATGAGCAAAAAAAGAATACTGAAAAGGTGCTTACAAAAAACAACCATCATGACCTCGGTTTTGAAAAAGAGCTGTGGGCGGCGGCGGATAGATTGCGCGGAAATATAGATGTTTCGGAATATAAAAATATCGTTTTGGGTCTACTTTTTTTGAAATACATTTCTGATTCATTTTATAAACGCCGAGAAGTTCTTACAGAAATGACTCGTGATAAAAAAATGAAGATTTTTATGTTCCGACCGATGAAGCTCGGAAAGCAATTCTTGAAACGAAAGATTTTTATACCTCCGAAGGAGTGTTCTATGTTCCTGAAAAATCTCGTTGGGAATATTTGCAGACAAAAACCATGAGCCATGATTTGGGAAAAGTTTTAGACAACGCAATGGAATTGATTGAAAAAGATAATCCGATACAACTTGAAAATGTTCTTCCTTGCGTATATACAAAAACAAATTTAGACCACACTGTCCTTGGTGAATTAGTGAATATATTTTCACAAATTTCTTTCGATCACGACTTTGACCGAGAGAAGGATATTCTCGGTCGCATTTATGAATACTTTCTTGGACAATTTGCTTCATCGGAAGGAAAACGCGGAGGTGAATTTTTTACCCCGAGATCAATTGTAAAATTGCTCGTTGAAATTCTTGAACCCTATGAAAATGCCCGCGTATTTGACCCCGCTTGTGGTAGTGGTGGAATGTTTGTGTCTATGGGAGAGTATTTACGAGATCATAAAATGGATCCATCAAAACTTTCTATCAGCGGACAAGAAAGCAACCAAACAACACTTCGTCTTTGTAAAATGAACCTCGCGATTCGTGGTCTCTCCGGAAAAATTGAACTCGGAAACACATACTACAAAGACATGTTTCCACACTTGCAGGCAGATTTTGCGATTGCAAATCCGCCCTTCAACGCGGAATGGGAGCCAGCAAAACTTTCCGATAATGACCCTCGTATTACTTTAGGCGTGCCACCTTCGGGGAATGCAAACTTCTTATGGGTACAACACTTTGCTCATCATCTATCACCAAACGGACAAGCAGGATTCGTTATGCCAAATGGAGCGCTCGCTGTATCGGGCAAGGAGGGAGAGCTTCGTCAAAAGCTTATTGATGCAGACCTTGTGGATGTGATCGTTTCTTGTCCATCGAAGCTTTTCTATAATGTTTCGCTCCCTGTTTCTTTATGGTTCTTGGCAAAAAATAAAGGTGGTGATCGTTTCCGTAACCGCAAAGGCGAAACTCTTTTTATTGATGCCCGAGATATTTTCGAACAAATTTCCCGAAAACAGGTTGTTTTCAATAAAGAAAATCTTGAAAAAATTGCGGGTACTGTTCGTTCGTGGCGTGGGGAAAAAGGAGCACCAAAATACGAAGATATCTCTGGTTTTTGTAAATCAGCGAACCTCGAAGAAATAAAAAAGAATGGATATACCCTTACCCCGGGAAGATATGTCGGGCTTGCCGATATTGAGGATGACGGAATTTCTTTTGAAGATAAAATGCAGAAACTCTCAGGAGAACTCCGCGGAGCGTTCACAAAGGGTCGTGAATTAGAAAAAGATATTGAGAAAAATCTTAAGGAATTAGGATTTTAAATTTATGGATTTGCAAGACCTAAAAAAGAAGTTTATCAAAGATGAGCTACAGATCACCGAAGATTATGGGAAGATTTTCACTTTCATCGATTTCTCAAATGTAAATAAGTGGTTTCAAAATGACAACCAAGATTGGGAAAATAAACTACTTGCTCTCGATGAAAAGTTATCAATAGACCTAGAAAAATTAAAATTATTCGTGGATATTTTTAGTGAGAGAGCGAGAATTTATTATGGAGAAAATTCTAAAAATCAAAAGTCTCTCAGTTTTACCTATGTTATGCGAAAAGTTTTTGGCAAAAGAGATGTAATGACTAAAGACATTCAAAAAATTAGGCATTATTTTGAGACGGGCGAACATATTCCTGATAAATATGTTGAAACAGACGTAGATGGCAAAAAATTTATAGAAATCAGAAAATCAAATTTTGATGTAGAGATTTCTGTGGATGCGCTAAAGATGCTTGAACACTATAATACCTTCTGTATTTTTTCTGGAGATGCTGATTTTGTGTATTTGAATAATTACTTAAAACGGAAAGGTAAAAAAGTGATTATAGTGAAGGGTGGATATATTTTGACAAAATTCAGAGAGTCGGCTGATTTAATCATAAATGCGCAGAATATTAAAAAGCATATTGCCAAGGTAGAAAAACAAAAACCTGACTAGGTCAGGTTTTTGTGGAAAGTCATCCCGAATTGACCTCGGGCAGGTATGAAAGAAGTATAACATAACGAGCGGTTGCTATCAAGTAGATGTGGAGAGTTACAATGTGGATAAGGCAAAAATATGAAAATAAATTTAACTAAAAAGCAAAAACTGAATAATGACAAACATAATTGTGGTTTGTGTGGAAGAAATAGTAAAACTTGCCAAAAAACAGAGTGCTGCGGCAATTGGGTTTGCGGAAACGAAAGTGATTATGTGATGTTTTCATATAGCCGTGATATTTGCTGTAGGAATCATCGTCGATTTACTTTATGCGGTTTGCATTATACCGAAGGTCATGATGGTGATTGGAAAGACTGTAAAAAATGTTTAAATTGGTGTGAGCCAGAAATGGTAGCTTGGTATGGAACTAATGAATACAACTTTGAAAAACATCCAAATCCTCCAACATTTGAGCCAACTTTTTGTGTTCAATGCAAAAAAGTGATTTCTCTATCAATGGATGGATATACTTCCTTTGGTAAGGAATATGCGTGTGAGAAATGTATGTCTGACGGTTTTGAATTTAAGAAGTAGAAAATAATATGAGCAAATTACTGGAACAGATAAATGAATCAAGGATAACCAAAAGATTGGGTGATTTGGTGTTGATCAATCAGTCTTCAATAACTAACGGTTTTTCTTATAAAGAAATTGAATATATCGATACTTCAGCAGTAACAAAAAATCATTTTGAAAATCCTCAAATTTTAAATATCAACGAAGCTCCGAGTAGGGCAAAAAGATTACTCAAGGATGGGGATACAATTCTCTCAACCGTGAGACCGAATTTGTGTCATTACGGATTCATAAAAGACCCCAAACCTAATACTGTTGCATCGACTGGTTTTGTTGTATTAACTCCAAAAAATATCAATCCATTTTATTTGTATTCGTATCTAACTCAAGATTCCATAACTGACACATTGAGTTCAATTGCAGAAGCAACTACTACAACTTTCCCAGCATTCAGACCAGAAGTTCTTTCTGAAATGGAAATTGAGATTCCAGACCTTCCAATTCAAAATAAAATTGCGGAGATTTTGAGTGCTTATGATGTAAAGATTGAAAACAACAATAAGATAACCAAAAATCTCGAAGCGACAGCTCAAACTATTTTTAATGAATGGTTTATAAATCTCCGTTTCCCCGGATATGAAAAAGTTAAGATGGTTGATAGCGAGGTGGGAGAAATCCCCGCGGGGTGGAGCGTCGGGAAGATAAAAGATTTCATTCGAGTTGAATCAGGATTTCCTTTCAGTAGCAGTGTTTTTAATGATCAAGGAAAATATAAACTCGTGACAATTCGTAATGTCCAAGATGGTTCATTCGTGACTGATTGCGATAACTTGATTGATGAATTACCTAGCAAACTACCCGAACACTGTTTACTACGTTCGGGAGATATTCTTTTATCGCTTACTGGCAATGTTGGTAGAATTTGTCTTGTGAATGGAGAAAACTATGTATTAAATCAGCGAGTGTCGGTGCTGGTACCTGTAGATGAGCGAGATAGGGCTTATACATACTTTTTGTTTAGGAGGAATGATTTTCAAAATCTTCTAATTTCTATTTCAAAAGGGACCGCACAATTAAATCTTAGTCCAGTGGAAACAAAAGAATTGGAAGCTATTATCCCTAACGATATAACCTTAGAAAAATACAGTGAAATTGCTACGCCTATATACAAAAAAATAGTCGAAATAAATTCTGAAAATGTGAAGTTGAAAGAGACGAGAGATCAATTACTAGCAAAATTAATTTAAATTATATGGCAATAAATCAAGAGATACTAAAACAATACAAAAATATAGATTGGGATAAATTACTTAGAAAAGATTTAGGTCAAACTGGAGAACTTAATGAAGTAAAACAAAATTTTGACCGAATAAAAAGTATTTTCGACAAGATTATTAGTTACGAAGTTTTGTTGAATGAAGTCCCTAATTACCAAAGGGCATTTGAAAAGGCAATTAATAATTTCATAAACTCATGCAATAGTCAGATACTGGGTAATTCTTATACCAATACTGCTGATAGACAAAGTAAGATTGCTTTTATTCGTAGTCTTGAAGAAACATTGATATCTCAGTTAAGTCCAGTATTTAATTATTTTCAATTTGTTGACCCCACAAATAAGGGAAAGCAGGAGGATCTGGCGAAAAGATTAAAAGACGCAGATACTTTAATAAATAAACTCGAAAAAGCTGTAGATGTCAGCAGTAAAATAGCCCAAAAACAGGAAGTGGTTGAGTATGGGAATGCATTTGATGAAATGGCAAATAAAACAAATGCTATTAGGGCTAGACGAAATATAATTGCAATGTATATTTCACTGGCGGTGACATTGTTTATTGCTCTAATTTTTGTATGGGGGAAACATCTTGATATTCCTGATGAGAGTTTCTCTTTAAAACTAATTTGGAATACAATTTTGGATCAAAATATTTTGTTGAAATTGTTTATGGTCTCTGCTGGGGGTTATTTGGTAGCACATTTTTCAAGAAACTATTCTGCGGAGATGAATATGTATTATACAAATAAGCATAGACAACTTGCTCTTAATTCCCATCAACGAATTATTGATTCTGTGATAAAAACGGAAACTCCTAACGATGCTGAAACAAAGAATGCTATCTTGCTTCAGGTTGCAAAGACAATGTTTGATATTCAGGAAACAGGATATCTTAAAAATGGTAATAATCCGGTGCCAACTACTCAAATCGTTGAGACAGTAAGGACTGGCATAACAAGAGAATAGCTTTTTATGACCCCCATCAACGAAAATAATTTAACGGAACAATCGCTCATCGACTGGCTCAAAACCGAAGGTTACGAGCATGTCTATGGACCGGATATAAACCCTGGACAGACTCGCGCGGAGCGTGAGGATTTTCGAGGTGTCGTTTTGAAAGACAGACTTCTCGGAGCAATTCGGAGAATCAATCCATCACTTCCCGCCGAGCAAGCTGAAATTATTGTAAAGGAAATTGCAGATTATTCTCACAGTGATCTTATTCTTGGGAACAAAGAAGTGTATTCGTGGATTACGAATGGCAAAAAGATTTCATGGAGAGAGAACGGCGATGAAAAAACAGATTTAGTTAAACTTATAGATTTTACCGAGCCGTTATCAAATGAATTTTTGGTAGTGAATCAATTTACGGTTCAAGGTATAGATAATGTATGCCGATTAGATGCGGTGATTTTTGTGAACGGTTTGCCACTTAGCGTTTTTGAATTAAAAAGTGGGGTTCGTACAGAAGCGACAATTGGAGAAGCATACCGAGATATTGAGTATTACAAAAAGGAAATTCCGAAACTATTTTTATACAACCAAATTGTTGGACTCTCTGACTTGTTTAATGCTCGGCACGGCACAATTTTTTCTTCGTGGGAGCGATATGGAACATGGAAAGGTATCAATGCTGAAAATGATATGCCGAAAGACGCGGAGGAACTGGAGGTGTTAGCGAAAGGGCTTTTTAATAAAGAACGCTTCTTAGATGTGTTTTTACATTTCACAATTTTTGAAGCTGATAGTGATGGGGAAGCAGTTACCTATACAAAAAAGATGTGTATGTATCATCAGTATTACGGAGTGAATAAAACAATCGCAAGCACTGTTCGCGCAATTTTAGGAGAGCAAGATAGAAAAATTGGAGTATTTTGGCATACGCAAGGTTCGGGTAAATCTCTCTCGATGGTTTTCTATGTGAACAAAACAAAAAATATTCCCGAGTTGAAAAGCCCCGCGTATGTCTTTCTGACAGATCGTGAAGATTTGGATGATCAGTTATTTAAAACTTTCAGTCGGACTGGATATGGCACACTTGCAAAAAAAGCCTCGAGTATAAAAGATTTGCGCGCTAGATTATCGCATTTGGGTAGTGAACTTATATTTACGACAATTCAAAAATTTCAAGAAGATCCTGATGCACAAAACGCCTTAACCGAACGAGATAATATTATTGTTCTTGCTGACGAGGCTCATCGTACGCAATACAGCAATTTGGCGGGTAATGTTCGTCTTGCATTGCCTAACGCAAGCTTTTTGGGAGTAACTGGAACACCTATCTCAAAAAATGACAAAGATACAGTTAGGGTTTTTGGTAATGTAGTTAGTTCATACAAGATTAGTCAGTCAGTAAAAGATAAATCAACAGTACCAATTTATTACGAGGGACGGCTTGTGCCACTTCATCTCGCTGATAAATTTATTGATTCTAAATTTGACGCAGTATTTGGTGAAGTTATCTCTGATGATAATGCTCGAATGCGCAAAGAATGGGCGGTGCTTGAAGAAGTCGTAGGAGCACCGAGTCGTATAGATAAAATCGCAGAAGATATTGTAAATCACTTTAATAATAGACCGATTGAAGGTAAGGCAATGATTGTGACAATGAGTCGCCGAATTGCGGTTTTGATGTACGAGGCAATCAGAAAAATTAATGGCGCGCCGGAATGCGCTGTGGTCATTTCAAATATCGATGAGTATGCTTCTGTTATACAGCCAGAGAAAGATGTTAAGAAGTTAGAGAAACGATTTAAAAAAGTAAATGACTCTCTAAAAATCGCCATCGTATGCGATATGTGGCTAACTGGTTTTGATGTGCCGTGCCTGCATACGATGTATCTTGATAAGCCACTTAAAAATCACGGACTTATGCAAGCAATAGCTCGCGTGAACCGAGTTTTCAAAGATAAGCCAGGCGGTTTGATTGTTGACTATATCGGTATTGCTGAAAATCTGAAAAAAGCGCTTGCTTGGTATGACTCCGATATTCAAAATGATGCGCTAATTCCTATCGATGAAGTTGTAGCGCAAATGCACACAATACACAAACAGGTTGGTGAATTTTTTGGCAAAGTTGATTATGCTTCTTGGAAACAAAAGAAAGGAGTTGAGCTAGTCAGAATTATGCAGGCAGGAATAAACGAGGTGATAACTAATAACGGATATTTGTCTGATGAGCGAAAAATGAAATACATAGGAACGGTTTCAAAACTTTCGAAACTACACGCCCTTGTTATGCCGGGCGAAGAAGCTATGAAGATCGTAAATGATTTGCAATTCTTTCAATCAATTCGCGAAGCGATACGGAAGCAGACCGTATTACCACATGCTATTTTCCCCGAAGAAACAGAAAGCGCTATTCGCAGTTTGATGCAAGACTCTATTCAAGCCGAAGGCATTGTTGATTTGTTTAATGTTCCTGGTCAAGAAAGGAAAAGCATTTCAATTTTTGATGAGAAATTTGTTGCTGAAATAAAGAAATCTCAATACCACAATTTTGCGGTTGATTCGGTTCGCAAGTTTCTCGATCAGGAAATTCGGGCTCGTATGCGAGTTAATACTGCTCGTTACGAAACAATGCTCACGCTGTTGGAAGGACTTATTGAAAAATATGAAAACAATGTAATTAGTTCGGCTGAAATAATAAAACAACTTCTTGAAATTGCAGATGAAATTAAGAAGTTAGATCAAGAGAGTAAAGACACGGGACTTTCTGAAGAAGAAATTGTATTTTATGACACGCTTGAAAAAAATCCCGATCTCAAGAATGCAGGAATTGATATAAAGGAATTTGTGAAAGAGCTCACGAAGCGTATTAGGCGCGACTTGGCGATTGATTGGACTAACAACGAAACAATAAAAGCGCGTATTCGTCAGAATGTAAGACTTCTTTTGCTTCAAAAAGGAATTATTGAGGAGATGCAAACCAAAAGACTTATTGAATCCATTTATATGGAGACTGTGCGAGTGTATAGAGAATATTTACCAGCATAAATTTATGGACGAAGAAGTTTTTGAAAAAGCAAAAGAAGAAGATTTGGGGAAAGACGAAGCGGAAGAACTTCAGGAAATTGTAGATGAAACCGGACTTGATGTTGATGATGCTTTTGAAATTTGGGAAGCTATGTAATCTCTAGGGAGTCCCGCTCGCATCCCTCTCGTCCTCTGCGAGCGGGCTTGCGCGCGAACGGGAGGGTGGGTCAAGCGCATTTGCATTTGAGCCTCGGACATTTCCGCTAGGGCGTCCTGACTCACGGATGAGCGCCGCCGTAATCTTGCAATACTAAAATCCGAAGCGGAAGCGACACCACATACAGTGGATATGAAAAAGAGGAAGGGGGTTGTGCAAGGGCGGAACGCCTAGGCTCTGCGAGGCGTTGGCGGAATTGTTAGGGTTGGCACAGAATCGGAGCGTACGATTTAGTTTAGAGCCACCACGCACGCGGAGCGTGCGACATCATTTGTTTTGAAAATAAGTGCGAGCAAAGTGTAGAATTACAGCACCATAATCAAACTCAACCGTTTTGCGGATTTTGTTTGGGCGTGGCGGGGTTCATCACAGCTTCTCTTTGTCTGTTTTGACACATTGCCCATCCATCGAAACAACAAACAATACGAGAAACGATTATATTTAAACAACTCTTGGATGTGTCCACTTTTGCCGCGCTGTAACCCAATATAGGTAGCGGCGCATATTAATGTTAAGTATGGCGTACGGTCTGTTGTTTTGAGGTTGGATCATGCTATAATAGCGACACATCACGCAATGAACATGAATCTATTTTAGTGTCGTTTTATTGGAACACGATAATACAAAATACAAAAATTTATGAACCAAGATTGGACACAGGAGAAAAAAATTGCCGCGCGTATGTTCGCCGTTGTGGCGGGTGCCGCGACATTCCTTTTCATCATATTGGGGGTGACGAACATATACAGCGTTGACTACATCGGTAAAAATGCTCCGCCCCAAGCAACGATTTCCGTGAGCGGACAAGGCAAGGCGTTCGCGACACCCGATATCGCGGAAGTTTCATTTTCCATCACCGCTGAAAGTGTGGCCGTGCCAACGGCGCAAGAGCAAGTTTCAAAGAAACTTGCTACCGTTAGAACATCGCTTACAGAGCTAAAAATCCTTCCTAAGGACATTCGGAACGAAGGATACAATATATATCCCCGATATGAGTACGAAAGAAAAATAACGGCACCGGTGATTTGTGACGCGTCTTCTTTGGGCGGTGCTTGTCCACCTGTTCCGGTTAACACCGTGCGAGTATTAAAAGGGTACGAGGTGACGCAGTCCGTTGTTGTCAAAGTGCGTGATCTTGCAATCGCGGGCAAGGTTGTTGACGCATTGGGCGCGGGAGGGGTAACTAATGTTGGTGGAATCAATCTGATGGTTGAAAATCCCGATAATGCCCGCAATGAGGCGCGGGAAGAAGCGATAACGAAGGCAAAACAGCAGGCACGTGTTTTGACAGAGCAACTGGGAGTCAAACTGGTGCGTATTATTTCGTTCAACGAAGGCGGTTATTATCCGGTGCCGATGATGTATTCGAAGGCCGAGTTTGATTCTGCGGGGGTCATGGGCATCCCGACCGATATTCCAGTCGGAGAGAATGTTATTACGGCGAATGTCTCCATTGTTTACGAGATCCGATAAGCAAGCGGAAAGGGCGGCTTCTTTTTATTCACGACTTGCGATGTCGTGAGATTGAATGAGAATGAATTACGATGCATGACCGGCGGGGTACAAGAACGTTATTTTCCTGGAAAAATTTTGTTTTTTGCGAGAAATTCAACGGTTTTCCCGCAATCACATATCCACTTGCCATTTGTTCTCATAAAGGATTATACTGAAAATAGCTTTATAAAAACCGGTACGCGGAAAAGAAAGGAGGAGGTTATGGATACCCATGAAATCTTTGCCAAGTTTGGCGGTATGCTCGTTGATAGTTGGGGATGCTTGCGGTTACTGTATGACTTGGAGTTTGAATCTGTGTATCCATCCGCTGATCGGATCATCAGCGTGAAAGTCGGCGAACTGGATAATTTTTCTCATTATGTATGGGATCTCCGTGGAAATTATCCGAAACATACGTTCTTTTTCGAGTATGTGAGGGAATTGATTATCCATAGATCGTTTGAAGGGATCGAGATGTGTCTGCATGTCCACAATGGCAACACGATTGATCCAAAGCACCTTACGGAGCTTGGGATGATTGCCGATGCCATCGTGGCGAAAACGGCATGGTGCCGCGTGTAAACTACCGGTTTATGAATCGGCTGCTGGTATGAATAACCAGCAGCCTCTTTTTGTCGAGCTTTCCGTCACTGGTTCGTTGCGATACAATAAAGCAATCATGAATAAACTTGTTTTATTGCGACATGGCGAAAGCACATGGAATCGGGAGAATCGGTTTACGGGATGGACGGACGTACCGCTCTCGCTCGAAGGAGAGATGCAGGCGCATCGGGCGGGGCGGCTTCTCAAAGATGCCAAGTTCTCGTTTGATCTCGCTTTTACCTCGGTCCTGAAGCGCGCGATCGATACCCTTGACATCGTGCTCGGCGAAATGGAGACGCGCATTATCCCGCGACGAAAATCATGGCGGCTCAATGAACGGCACTATGGTTCCTTGCAAGGTCTCAATAAACAAGATACCGCGAAGCGAGAGGGCGCGGAACGGGTGCGGATGTGGCGCCGCGGTTATCTTGTTCGTCCGCCCGCGGTCGGTCGAGATGATGATCGCTATCCCGGCAACGATCCGAAATATGCGCACCTTCGCACGAATGACATTCCTTTCGCGGAGTCCCTCAAGGATACGATCGATCGATTTTTTCCTTTTTGGGAGGGTGAGGTTGTGCCGGAAATCAAAAACGGCAAACGGGTAGTCATTGTCGGACACGGGAGCACATTTCGCGCGCTTATCAAAATCCTCGACGGCATATCCGATGTCGATGTCGAAAATGTGAACGTTCCATACTGTATTCCTTTGGTGTATGAGTTTGACGATCGCATGGTGCCAGTCGGATCGTATTATCTCGGAGATAAGCGGGAGACAGAAGAGGCGACCGAACTGGTCAGGCGACAGGCAGAGGTGGCGTAACAACTCGATGCGGATTTTTAGAAGAGCCCGGCGGCGTTCTCCGCGATGGTCGCAAGTATTGAGCGAGGGAGGGGATTTTCTATCAGTAACGATTTTTTCTTTGACACGCGACTCGAATTTCTTGGTAAGTGGCGGCGACAACTTATTGCTGAAAGTCTAGGAAAGCGGCATGATACGATGAAAGATCGCATCGGTATTACTCTCATCTTTTTCATCGGGTCGATTGGTGGTGGTATTTGCAATCTCAATGTGTGACTACGGGATGTTGAATTGTTCACCTTACGGTCACACGAGAAGGACAGCATGAGGGGTAATGGCTTTTTATGGTTTTCTTAGTAAAACTCTAAATAAACTCATGTCTCCGATTTCAAAATTAACCCGCACACCGTGAGTCCATAATTTCCATAAGCGGAAGGACTTCTTATCAAACATTTCTTCAATGTCACTCTGGTGAGACTCAATGGAGTTAACCCAAGCAGATATAGTTCTCTTGTAGTCGTCAGTGTGGTCTTCAAACTTCTCAACCACCAAACCTGATTCTTCTACTGCATCTAAAAATTCTTTCTTTGCTGGCAAATGACCACCTGGAAAAACATATTTGAGTGTCCACGGATCTACTGGCTTTGGTTTGTACCGGCCAGTGAACTGTAGGTAGAAAGACGCGCCTTTCCCTAATCTTTGGCTGATATCTTTTAAGAAAGTACCGAGCTTATCTTTCCCGACATGTTCAATTGCTTCGATCATGACTGCACCGTCATATTTCTCACTTCCTTTTATTGCAGTAAAGTCTTCATAACTTATTTTAATCTGATCATTTAAGTTATTCGTTGAAACAAGTTCTCTACAATAGTCCAGCTGTTTTTGACTCAGAGTGTTTCCATTTATGTGCCAGCCATGATTCTTAGCAGCATGTATAGCAAATCTACCCCAACCAGAGCCTAAATCAAGTACTCGTGAGTCCTTTGGCAAATTCATCCAGTCACAAATCAGTTGAAGTTTATTTTCTTGTGCTTTGCCGAGAGTATCTTTTTCTGACTCAAAGTGAGCTGCAGAATATGACATGGTTTCTTTGTCTAAGAATAGCGAGAAGAAATCGTTGCCCAGATCATAGTGATAGGATATTTGCTCGTCTCTTTTTTTTGGTTTTGTTAGTTCTGCCCAAAGCTTAGCCAACATCAGTCTGGGTGACGGTTTAACGTGTCTAAACTGATGACGCAGTTTTAAGTACGCTTCGAGATCACCCTCAATATCAAGGGTGTCATCCATGTATGATTCTCCAAAACCAAGGGCACCTTCAGTTAAAAGCTTCTTTACTACATTAGGTTTTGAAATATAAATGGTAAAATCGGCGCTGCTACCTTCTCCGTAGTACTTTGTTTCGTTGTCCCATAGTCTGACTCCAAATTTTGGCCCATCAAATTGTTTGAAAATTTCATCTAAAATCTTGGCGTAGTTCATGTATTTACATCTATGTATGATCCAATAATACTATCAAAAGTGGCTTTTTGCTACTAGAACGCGGAAGCGACACCACAAATGAAAGGATGAAAACTAAAAGAGGGGGGTTGTGCGAGCGCGGACTCCAAAGGAACGTTAAACGAAGTCAAAGAACAAGCGGTGTACCACAAATATCCGAGAGAGTACATTCGGTACGACCTCTGCGAGGAGGACTCCGAAGCTGGGGGAGAAAATCGTTTTCTCCCCCAAACAGAGGCGTTGCCCGAACGCCCGCTCCGCGCAGAGCAGAAGCGTGAGGAAAAGTAGCGCACCAAGGCACTCGTAGCCCTAGCGGAAATAGCCCGAGGTGGCCATCCCTTTAGCCCATGGACTACCACTGAAGAAAGAATATGACACGAGTTCCCGCATTGGAAGCCGCCTCTCTTTCACCTTTCCATGTGAAAGCCGACCGAGCCCTGTTTCCCGCCCGTTCAATTTTTGAAAGAATCCCCGCGAAAAAAGAAAAAGCATGGAGAGCGGAAACGGGGCGAGGGGAATGACTATAGCAAAGCGACAAAAAGTAATCCGGATACAATTGGTAAAATTAGGTTGTCTAATCCGTACACAAAGATAAACTCAATTATGGTGAGCATAAGAGGTAGTACAAACACGAGTAAACTCAATTGAGGTGCAAAAACGAGAGTAATTATGAGACTCGAAATATAAAAAACGATTGCGCCAGTCAATGTCTTGGGATTGTTAAAAATAGGAATTGCTTTTCGACCCCACCGTTCACCAACATAGCCAGCTAAAGCATCAGAAAAACCCATGATTGCCACTCCGTACCGAAAAGCAGTCACGTTGTCTGGCAAGAGTATTACAGCGGTAGCAATTATACCGAGTGGAAAATAAACATCACCGTACGTTTTTCTATTAGTGGTTTGGATTGATGAAAGGTAGCCAGTGTTCCTTCCTGCCAGCAACAATCCTGCAAAAATAATATTCACAATTATGATCGCGACATGTGACACAAAAAGTGGTGCAGCAATGTTGATTGCTCCAGCACCCATATGAGCCAATCTCCTTGAAAGGTCATTTGAAACTACTGACTTACGTTTTAATGCCTCCGCTATTGTGAGAAGGGAAAACGAAATGACAATAAAAAGTGCTATTTTCATGTTGTTAATTCGTATTCAAAAACTGCATATCTTCGAAATGTTTCGACATCTTCAGTTGGGTAGTTATGGACCTGGTTCCCATCTTTGATCAACACATACATGATTTTCTCTATCCCGTCGCGTTCTGCCTCCTCATGCATTGAAAGTGCCAGAGCATTCCCCAGTCCATTTCCCTGGAATTCTGAAGCTATGCAAATTGTTTTGCATAGCAGGCTCATTCCTTCTCTCATTGTACTGCAATAACCCACAAGCACGTCATTGTGGTACAGCAAAAATAGCTTGTAGATGTGCTCGTTAATTTTGCTCGGGTCATAGAGTCTTGAGAATTCGGCAGTATCAAGCTTTGTGTACCCCCAACTTTTTTCATCAAAAACAACTACTGATAGTTTAGCGATGGAAAGAAGTGTAGTGGCTTCAATCTCCTTTGTTGTGTCTATTTTGAAATTACCCTTATTAAGCTGCTCATGAATAGCATCTTTGTGTTTCCGGAGTAATGCGAGAATATCTGAGTAGGATTCTCTGATTCCAGAACTATATGTAATTTCAGATGTTGGATTAACTTGTGACAGAAAGTCATAGTAATACAACGGCGTCATTGGTTCAGTCTTAAAGAATGGCACGGATGAACCTTCCTTGATACAACGATATTGATGCCACACACTTCCATTTACCGGACCTTTCAAAATTTGTATGTTATGCATTTTGGCAAGACTGATAAGTTCTCGCCATACTATTTTAAACACCACCAGGTCATTCACCACCTCGAAGAACCCAAAAAACGCTTGGTGTCGTGGTAGACGATCATCCAAAATGAGAGCTACATGGGCTACCATTTCCTTGTTTTGAAAAAAGGATAAGGGAAGGAACGTAATATGCTCGCTCTCGCAACAAAAATCATAGGCCCTCCTATACTCATCAAAAAAGAAGCCAAAACTATTATTTGAACTATATAGAGCACTTATAAAAGCAGCTAGATCTTTTTCTGCATGAAAGCCTGTTGGGTTATACGGTTTTATATTCATACGATTTTTATGTTTCCTGTAGAGCCGTTTATTTCTACTTTTTGCCCATCTTTATAAAAGTCAGTTGCGTCCCTGACCCCGATCACCGCTGGTATACCAAGTTCGCGGGCAACTATTGAGGCATGTGAGAGAACTCCGCCATGCTCAATTATGATCCCCTTCGATAGGGCTATGAGTGCTGTCCATCCAGGATCAGTGTGTCTAGTTACTAAGATTTCAAAATCCACCTTATCAGGCATTTCAAATTCTTTCATCACCTTAACTCTTCCCGAGACAATCCCTGCCGAAACCCCTCGGGCAGAGATTGAAGTATATCCTGCTTGTTCATTTTCACTAACCATTTCACCACTCAGTGATAAAAAGTGTGATGGTGGAGTCTCGTTCTGATAGTTATGGAATCTTTTTTTGCGCTTCGCAATTCTTAATAAGAGGTCAGGAATCTCACGTCCGACTGCCACACCCAAAACTTCATCTACCTGCATGTAAAAAACCTCGTCTGAATCTTTCAAGATCTTCTGTTCTTCCAAAATTACTCCAACTCGCCTGAAAATTCTACGAGTGATTGAAAACATATTTGATCTAAGCAATCGAAACTCTTCACGCTGTGCGGCATACTTTTTGAACCTCTTAAGAGAGTGGTTGAATAAGATATTTTTGAAGAATGACAGTTTTACTGCTTTCGCTTTACTCTGCTCAGTCTCATTTGGTGTATAAGTTTCGTACGCACGCAAGACGTTCATAAATTTTTGAATATCCTCATCAATTCCCACAGTTTCAAGTTTAAGCTCATTGGCAAACCGCCCCCCAAATTTTTCTAGGTACTTTTCATAACGAGTTTGGAGATCGGGTTTGCTTTTTATTATTTCTTCAAATAATTTCTTATCTCCACTTTGAACTGCCTCCCATAAATATGCGGTTCTTTGAATCTCTCTTGACAGCCCCGCTAAAGAACCCACTTGCTCGGTCGCCTTACTCTTGAAGACGAGGATGTCTTGCAGGTTGCCTTCAGGGTATAGTTTTTGCAAAATCCCCAAGTATGACATTACGAAGAAATCATTTTCGAGGGTGATATACCACTTTCGCAAAAGGTCATTCTCTAAAAAGTTAAAGATATCATTACATTCATTAAGTGAAAGCCGGTCAAAATTAGTTTTCTTAAGTTTTCTTAAGTGCATCTCAACGTACCGCTTGAATCTTTTTTCTGTAATGCTAAAGAGAAGCACTTTTACTAAAATAATGAATGGGTAGGCAATTGAGAACAACGGGCTTGGTTTTATGGCCGCAACAATCTCTTTCCTTAGATTGCTGGTGATCATCGTCTCAAAGTTCTCTTTGTTTCTTTTGTAGCCAGGCACAAACTGTGCCATGCGATACCAGTTATTCATGTTGTAGTACATGCGGCCATGAAAGAAACCAAGCAAATTTTCAAAGACGTACGCATTTCTTTTGAGAGTTTTCTTTGGCACACCTGACAGTCTAAGAAAGTCAGTGTAGACAATCTTGTACACCCTCTTAGCAAAAGAAGCGGTTAGTGGAAGCACTATGCCCGAGTAACTTTCAGCAATATTGGCGCTGTCAAAATATTCTTGCCCAGGAATTTCAATGCTTTTAGTGATTGGCCTAGACTGCAGAAGATACAGGTTTTTACCGTGGAAACACCATTCGATGTCTTGAGGTTTTTTGAAGAAACTTTCAGATTTAGTTGCTAATTCAACGACCTCTTTGATCTGAACTTGTTTTAATGACGGCTCAGAGCTATCTCTTTCATGCAATTTTCCATCTTGCAAGAATAAAACCGGTTTATTTTTGTTTATAGATTCTCTGATCAGAAACCCGTCTTTGTTCGTAAGGTACTCGTCGCAAGCCTTGCCCTCAACCACATTCTTACAAAGTCCAAAGCTAGCGTTAACAACAACAATACCTTCGCCATTGTCTGAAAAAGCTATTCCTGAAACATCACTTGCTATGAATTCCTGAATGATGACTGAACCGCTTAGATCTCCAAATGAATCTAATACTTTCCTGACTTCGTCCAGCACCTCGCTTCTCTTGACCGCTACTCCCGAGTAAAAGTGACCGGCATAGGATTTTTGTTCTCCATCTTCTCCAGATGCGGATGATCTGACTACAAAATAGTTCGTATGTGATAATTTTTTGTCCAATGTCTGTAGAATACTATCTTCACTCCATGATTCGTCACATACAAAAAATGGCGGCACATTGAATCCTGCTTCTTTGAGTTTTTGTAATGATTGTGCTTTGCCTCCAATGTTCATAAACAACTTTCTATGCAGCTAAGAATATCAATACGTTAAAACTCCCATACATCACCATGAACGAGAGTTGCATTAACTGGTTTGTCTTCTCCTTCTTTCGCACATTATGAACGAGTAAAGTACCGAACGTGCCAACCGCCAACGCTATAGCAACAGGTATCCAGTATGTCATTGTGTCATGGATCAAGAGCATCGTTTTAACGAACAGCAAGACATTGAGTGTTGCAAAAGTTGCATAGACCAACAGTGCATTATCGAGACCCAAGAACCAAGTGTAAGTATCTTTTCCAGTCCCGTCCTGACCGGGACTTTTAACCTTTCTCAAAAATTCAAAGATTATCGTTCCGGTTGCAGTGAACAGAAAGTGTACTGTTACAAGTGCAGTGAAAGAGAATGACGGATTGGCAATGATATAAACTAAAATTTGCAAAAGGAGCATTTGAACCAAATTGACAGCGTTGTATAAATAAAAGTGTTTCCGAAACTGTAACCCCAAAAAGAACTCTCTACGGGCAAAATAAGAGTAGAATAACATCACTGTTGCTATTAGCAGTGCTTGATAACTCGCATACAGAGATGCTATGGCAACAATAGCAATTGCTAACCAATCAATGACGTGCAACTCTTTTAGTGTAATGACTTCAGACGGTACAGGCCTATCTTTGTGATGCTTAAAATCATGCTCATAGTCACGGAATTCATCAATGACTCTAACGTGCAGTAGATATGCGAGTGACACAATGAGTGCAAGCACAACAAATTTAAGTTCAACTTGTGCCGTCACGACTACACCTGAGCTAAGAATCGCAGGTAAAAAACTGAGTCCCAGAACAACGATTGGAAAACGTACCTTTTGGTAGAGGTAAAAATTTTTAATTGTGGTTAGTAATTCTGTCATTTTGTAATTGTATAGATATGGAAACTTCCATAGAAGTAAAGGCGATCCTGTTCTTTAAGTTCAGCTTCAAGATCGGCATTGCAGACTACATTTTGTTTTATTTTCTGCGGTGGCATGTGTTCTAACTGATTGCACCAATAAACAACCACAGCATCGCCTTTGGCAGTACGAATAATTTCTTCCCAAATCTTGACAGCCTCTTCTACAGTTAAAAACTCAAAAGTATCTGAAAGATTGAATTTGGTAAGAGAATTACTGGCAGTGTTCTTAAGAAAATCTAACAAGGATTCAGATTTGAATTTATACGCGTCAGAACTGCATTTTTGTAATTCGCCGTAGATCTCTTCCAAAAGATAATCTGGCAACGATTCTCCGTACTCTCCGAGTAGAGCGTAACATAGGTAATAATTTGTCTTTAGATGATTACGATAGATAAGTTTTTCGAGTTGTTTCAGGTAATTAATATTGTCAGTTTGATTAGCGGTCGCTCCGGTCTGGCGAGCGTATTTTCGTAACAAGGAAGAATTAGTTGCGATATTAAAGAAAAACCTCCAACGCCATGTATCCCACGTTTTTTCGTAGAATATAATTTGGTCTTGTAAGCTACCCTGATTAACAAATCGAGAGATAGTTTGCTTGGAATGTGCTAGTGGCAATAAATACTTCCTGAACCCATTTAAATATCTCTCAAATTTTCCGCCATGAATGACCCCACCATTAATCACTTTCATGTTATTTCTAAACCATGAACGTGCATCTTGAGACAGGAGCTTGGAGATTTGGCTATAGTAATTTTCTCGCTTTTCTGAATCACACACTCCTATAAACTCTAGATATTGTTCATAACTCAAGACTTTCGATGATTGTAGTTTCAGTTCCGCAAGATAATTTTGAATTGGATTTATGTCGATAGAAAAAATCCTTTTTGGTTTTTGGAGTAGTAAAGCAAGAGTATTATCGCCACCCGAGGTGATTGATAACACAATGTCCTCACTCGTAATGGCGAGAGCTTTCTTGAGTAAAACTACATCTTCCCAGCATTGACTGTAGTTAATATCGTTCATACAGTTTTTACTTCATTCAAGTTTTGAAATGATCCGAGAGTCTTTTCTAGGTATTCTTTTGTTATCAGATTTCGTTCACAAGCAGATTCAGGAAAATTATAAGAAAGTGCCCAGTAGGGACTAAAGTGCTTACCGGCAAGATGTAGTGCTTCCTCCTCCTTCGTTCTCTCTAGTTTTTCGTAGTCTGCAAAATCTATATCAACGAATTCAAACTTGTCTCTCATTCCGAAGAACTCCAGAGTAGTATCAAGCACCCACTGTGCTTTTGGTGGTTCTGGATTAGTCACATATACCAGTTCGTGTAGCATGCTATTAGTCACTGTTTCGGAAATTGCCTCAGCTGCCTGATCAACGGGTACCATGTTTGAAGTCCCAATTAGTAAAGGGAATCTAATCTTTGAGTTGTCAGAATTTTTTGCTGCCTCTAAAAACGCACTTACCAGTATGTAGTATCCGGTCCAGTTTACGAGCTTGCCTGACTCATTATCGCCAACCAGCACCGAGGGACGAAAGATTGTATGAGGGATACCTGAATCACGCAGGATTCTTTCCGAATTGAGCTTGTCGCTTTCGTATGCGTTTCGAGGCTCTTCTTTGCTTCCAGATTCTCGCCAGAGAAATGCGGTGCTGACATAGTAAATTGGGACATTGAGGTTTTTGGCCGCATCAATCACTGACCGCATCATCTTAGAGTTCTTGTCTCCCGATTTTTCAAAATGAACATTACCAGCACAGTGAATGATGCAGTCAACTTTGCCAGAATCAATTTTTACATTGTCATCGGCGAGGTCGGCTTCAATGGCATTTTCTACAGATAAGTCTAGACTTTCTAACGAGGAAACACTTCTCACAATAGGTAAAATTTCAACTCCGTGCTTGTTGAGACTATGCGCTATTTCAAACCCTAGATTTCCAGTTATGCCTGTAAGTAATACCTTCATACAAATTAAGAAAGACTCCTCCGCAAAGGAGCCATTCTTGAGTCCATCCGCCTACTTGTTAAATTAGCTCCAGATATTTTTGCGAAAGAGCAGTGTGGTCCAGAGAGCAAAGTATGTGAGACCAATTGCCCAACCCGCGACGAGAAGCGAAAGTATGTCGGCACTGGTGATAAGGACGACTGCTCCAACGACCTGCACGCCCAGTGCAAACTTAACAAAGGTTGAATATCCAGCCTTAAACATTCGCGCCACTTTCTCAACTAGTGGAATCGCCATCAGTACCAGAATGGTAATGTACATGAGCTGCACGAAGGGCGCCAGGTTAAACATGAGGAGTCCTTCCTCAGAGATAAACTTCGGCGTTGGAAAAATGTAGCGTCCTGCTACGAATGTAGCTAACACGAACAGGCTCCCTGCTGCCAGAATGAAATTTCTCAAGGAAGGAGAAATGTCATCAGTGGCAGCACGCAAAAACGCGATAAATGAGACGAGTGTTAGCACTGCTCCAATAGTTACAAAAGTGGCTAGGTTGTCTGGCATCATGACGGCAAGTGCCCAAGAAGCGAAGCCGACTGCCTCGATAAGTAACCCAATCCCAAAGAAATTAGCTACATTTCCGTCTTTCTTGGCGAAGATTCCACCCACAATTGCGGTTGCGAGGGTGGTATGAAGAAAGAAAATTAGTACAGATAGATTCATATTATTAATTTTATTTTAGCTATTAAAACAACAATCGTTCATTCCCAAATGTATTAGGACACTTGCTATTATACCATAAATGGTAGAATAGCAAGTGTAGTAGATTGTTCAAGATGAGGATTTATCACACGACTGGAAATATAATCCAACGCTCCACATGGTTCCCGCTCCGGGTAATTTTTTCTATTTTACTCAGAATGGAGTTTCGAGGAGTTGAGAATGTAAAAAAGCTTAGAACAAATGCAATTTTTGCCTCCAACCACGCAAACGAATTTGATCCGCTTATCATTGTCTCTTGTCTGCCTTTCTTTTCACGCCATATACCTCTAGTGTTTGTCTCAAGGGAAAAAAGCTTCTATGAAAGACTTGGTTGGAGAGGAAAAATATATGGCGGGCTTTTTTTCAAACTCATAGCAGCTCCACAAACTTATACTGGCCTAAATGACTACAAAAAGGCATTGAAGCACCACGTTGAAGCTTTGAGATGCAGTCGTAGTGTGTGCATTTTCCCTATGGGCAAAAAACACTTAGATGAAGATGTTCATCAGGCCAAGGGGGGAGTGTCATTTTTGGCAGCTACAAGTGGAGTGCCAATCGTGCCTGTTCGTATCACTGGTATTGAATATATGAAAGACGATGATTTTTGGAATCGTCGAAGAAAATTACGAGTCACTTTTGGCGAACCAATTTATTTCAGCGAGTTATCAGGAAAAGATAATACCAATCCCGATAAAAATTTGTGTGAACGAACGGCTGTTTCCTTGATGGAGAGAATTGTTGCCCTAGACAGTAGCGATTGATTTGTTTCGCGCGCCGAACATGAAGAAGTGGGCGATTAGATATGGAATACATCCAAACACTAATACTAGTGTCCCTATAATTTGAACAAAGGGTATTACACTAGCAACAAAGGCAATATTCCTGATTGTGATTAATGCAAGAAGCCACGGGTCTAGTCTAGAATTCGATCCTCGGTACTTATTAGCAAGGATGCGTTTTTCGTAAAAATAAAATGACAGAAAGATTGCAGTAGGAACAAGCATGATTCCGTAGCAAATGACCATTATGTCTGTGTCCAGGTCTAGTGGATTAATAACTAAAATGAATAGATTTACTCCAAACATCATAACTAAAACCCCGTATAGAGATAATTTATTGGCTACTGGTATCCATTTTGACCAATACTTATTTTCTACGAGTTCAGAATTCAAACCATTGCCGGGCCTTACAGGTATAGAAGAAATTGAAGCAAATGCTTCTTGAATATTACTCATCTCCCAACCTCCTTCAGAGGATAGGTCTGAAATTATTTTTTCTTTAGGAACACCTGCTGACAGCTGTGTTTTCACATAATTAATTAAATCTTGTGTAACCATGATTTAAGTATATCAAAAATCTTAGGGCTTTTTATGTGGATAAGGGGGGTAACTTTTTTCTGAGGGGTTTGTTAGAATATAGGAAATGAGTCGTAAACAACAAAAACTAGTTGCTCTAATCCTTGGTGGAATTATCGCGCCGTGTTTCGCTTTTGGCGCTTTTCCCAACCCGATAAATGAATACGATAATGTGTATTTGCTTCTCAATTTCTATTCGCTCGTAAGCGCTATGGTCGTTGGCTTGGTTACCACTGCTGTTGTTCTCGTCAATGGAAAGAGAATGAAAGGAGGTGTTCTTGGGTCCGTTTTGAACTTTTTCGGCATCGGGATGCTCTTTATGTTGGGAGGGTTCCTCTTTTCTTTTGCGACAGGGGTCATTTCTGAGAATATCGCCGATATGCTCAATAGCGTGCTCAATATTATCGGGTTTGTGATTATGGCCGCCGCGGGGAATAAGCTTTTTGCGGTTACGAAACAAAAATAAAAAATATCATGGATAATACCGAACAGTACAAAAATCTCATGTCGGAGATTATCGCGAAGCAGATTGTTATTCTTGGCCCGGAGATCGCTGTTTTAAAAGCAAGGAATGTCCCGAGTCTCACCGTTTCCGATGATGGGAGTGTGTCTGAGATAAACGGAGAACCAGACAAAGCACTGCAACAACTGATAGATAATTATGTTGAACTGTCAGGACAGATCGTAAAGAATGCGCTTGGGACCATCTTCTTAAAGTATCCTTCAGTCAACAAGCCAGGTGGCTACAAGTGAGTTTTGCGCATGGCATCGACCGGCGTTTGAGGTCGCGGCGGCAAAATAAATGCAAGGAACCGCTCTTATTTTTATAATTTTTTTGTTCTCGACTGTTGTCGTAGTCTTTTCTCTTTGGTGGAACTTTAGTTTGAGAAAGGAGATTGATAGAAAGGAGGAGGACACGAAACATCGAATGTACGAACTTGCCGTGCTCAAAGAACTCGGTGATCGGATAAGCTACTCGCTCAATATCGAAAAAATCGCCGATATTATCACCGGCTCTTTGGGGCAGTTGATCGAATATGATGTTTCGGCGTACATGATACTTGAGCCGGATAAGGTATTCATCAATATCGACTTAAAAAATCCTGTTTCTGCCGATTTTATTAACGAGATGAGAAAGCGAATGTTCGAATCGGTCTCGGCACTTCTCGGAAAGGATTTTTCCGCGACAAAGAGGGAAGAGGTCACCACCGGGGCGATCGTTTCAAGCGAGGAAAAGGATATCGTACAATCGTTCTTTAACATACCACTCGTGATTGGAGATGAAGTTGTCGGAGTTTTGACAGTCGCCGATAGGAGAGGAGGACTCTACAAAGAGAACGAAATGACGATTCTTTATAAGATTGTCGCTCAAGCATCGCGTGCGGTTTCCCGCCTCAGGGAGGCTGTTATGAAAGAGGAAGAGAAGATCTCGGCTATGATCGAAACCATTCGGGACGGGATCGTAATGACAGATAGGGATTATCGCGTGATTGTGGCAAATCCATCGGCAAAAGCGCTTGCCGGTCTTAAGAAGGAGGAACGGCTGACCATCTTCGATATCATCAAAGCGACCGAGGGGAGCATTGATGTGCGCGGGCGACTTGAGGAAAGTATGAAGATCGGTAGGACGTTTACTATTGCCGATGTACTCGTTAAAGATCAAGTCTTTGAAATATTCGTGGCGCCGGTCAAGGCGGGTGTCGGAGAGGGGATTGAAGCTCTTGGCGGTGTTATCATTTTTCACGATGTCTCGGGAGAAAAGGCGGCCGAGAGAATGAGGGAGGATTTTGTTTCCATGATGGTTCATGAACTGCGCTCTCCGCTCGATGGGATCAAAAAAATGGGGGAATTCATTAATAGCGATGCTGCGATCTGCAAAGACGAGGGCGCTCTTCGTGAGTATATGCACATGATATACGACAGTTCTTCCGATATGCTCGATTTGGTGAATGATCTTTTGGATGTCGCAAAGTCGGAAGCGGGAAAGTTTGATATCGATCCTCGGCCGACAAATCTGCGGCAAATTATCGCGGAGCGAATAAAATTCTTTGAAACGGTCGCCAAGAGTGACGAAGTCGAGCTCGCTTCGCTCTTTGGTGAGCATGTTCCCGACGAGGTGTTTGTCGATCCCGGCCGAATCGCTCAAGTGCTCAATAATTTAATATCGAACGCGCTTAAGTTTACCGCTCCCGGCGGCAAAGTTATGATTCAGACATTGTTTCATCGGAAGGGAACCAACGTTGCCGCTGAGGCATCCGTGGCGGGAGTAGAGTGGTTCGTAAAAGATGGCGATGACGTGCTCAAGGATCATCCAGATTGTATTGTGATGGCCGTTACCGACACAGGAGAGGGGATTTCAGAAAAAAGCAAAGGGATGCTCTTCAATAAATTCAAACAATTTGAAGCGTCAGCAAAGTCGAGTAAGCGCGGTACCGGCCTTGGTCTCGTCATTGCCAAAGCGATCGTCGAGGCGCATGAGGGCAAAATCGGCGTTGATTCGCGGGAGGGTGTCGGGAGCACGTTTTACTTCACTATTAAACAGTAAGGTGCTATACTGTAATAGTATGAAAATCTTGATCGTTGATGATGATAAAATCTTTTCGAAGGTTCTTAAGGATGGTATTACGGCCAAAGGAGAAGGAAAATACGAAGTTGTGTTGGCGCGTGATGGAGAGGAGGGGATAGAGAAGGTAAAAAAAGAACACCCCGGTCTCATTCTTCTTGACCTTGTTATGCCCGGCATGGACGGAATACAATTTCTTCGAAAATTAAGAACGATACCGGAATTGTCAGACATTCCGGTATTCATCAATTCACAGATGTCAGACATCAAAAAAATAAGTGAAGGACTCGAGCTTGGTGTCAAAGGGTATATCGTAAAAACCGATTATAGCATTGATGATATTGTGCGTCGCATTGACGACGTGCTTCTTGATGAAAAAGAATAGTCTGAGATATTTCCGTGATCTATGGGGACAGGACTTAGAGACAAAAAAGTCTTAGTGATGGGACTTGGCATGTTTGGCGGCGGAGTGTTTTCCGCGCGTTGGCTCCTGTCTCAGGGCGCCCATGTTACGATAACCGATCTCAAAAACAAGCTCGAACTCGCAGGGTCTCTTAAGAAAATAAAAGGACTGAACAAGGTCACATTGGTTCTTGGGGAACATAGGGCAGATGATTTTATGAAGAACGATATTATCGTTGTCGGCCCGGCTGTGCCGCGTGAAAGTGATTTTTTAAAAATAGCGAAACGAAACAAAAAACAACTTGAGAATGATGCCAGTTTGTTCTTTCGTTTTATTGATCGCCCGGTGATCGCGGTTACCGGTACGCGCGGCAAGACGACGACCACGAATTACATAGCGCAACTGCTCTCGGAGAAATACGGAACGATTATTCCATGCGGGAATACTCCTGCAAACCCGCTTTTACGGGAGTTCGGGAAAAGGGGAAGCAAAAAACGACCGGTTGTCGCTGAGCTTTCATCATGGCAACTTGAATTTCTGCCGAGCGCGCGCCGTTGTCCGAGTATCGCTGTCATCACGAATCTCTACCCTGATCATCTCAATCGGCACAAGAATATGGAGGACTACGCGCGAGCAAAGGCGAATATTTTTCGCTATCAAAAGAAAGATGATTTTTTGATACTTAATTATGATAACTCATGGACGCGATTTTTCCTCTCTCGCAAACCGAAGTCGCTGTGTTATTTTTTCTCTCGCAAAAAACTTCCGCTGACATTAAATGGAATATATTGTGACGGTGGAACGCTTGTCTATCGATCCAACGGCGTTGAGCGAATCTTGGTAGATATGAAAAATTTTGAAAGGGAGCGCGGGGGACACAATGTTGATAATCTCATGGCGGCCGTGTTGGCGGCGACACTTCTTGATTCCGGCATGGTTGTTACGCCACGAATGCTTCGTGAGCTCAAAGAAGTTCCGTTACGCCAAGAGACGGTGTTTCACAACGAGAAGATTATTGTGATTAACGACAGCGCGGCGACATCGCCCGATGCGGTCGTGCAGGCGATTAAGCGGTTCCGTCTGCAAAACATAGCGCTCATCACCGGCGGCACCGACAAGAATCTCGATTTTGCGCCGCTTGCTCGCGAGATCAAAAAATACATACCCGTGGCGCGACTTATTTTGCTTGCCGGGTCGGCGACCGATAGACTGGTTCAAAAACTCCACGCGATAAAATATTTTACCGCGACACGGAAGCCGAAACGATTTGAAACGCTCAAAGAATGTTTCAATGAGGCGTTACGCGCCGTTGACGGCAAAAAGGGAATAATCATATTTTCGCCCGGCGCGGCGAGTTTTGAGAAATTCAAAAATGAATTTGATCGTGGAGCGAAGTTTAACCGGTTGGTGAAGAGAAAAAAGGTGGCGACAAAATCAAGATTAAGAAAGAACTAATCTTCTCCCCACTTGGGAGTCCGACTCCCAAGTGGGGAGAAGAGGCGACAAAAAATAGTACATTCAATAAGTAATTGCAACGCTTGTTTTCTCCAATAATACCTCAAGCGGAGTTTTCTCGCCAAATCTTTTTCTTTTTGTCATACGCTCGATATTTTACCAAGCGTTGCATTTATACGTTGAATTAGGGAGGAAAGGATTGACAAATAGACATTTTTGTGTAATCTCTAGCATAGAATATCGCGTGTTGATCGGAATGATCGGCGCGCGGTTAGACACACAGAACATCACAATTAAAAGAAAGGAGGTCCGACTGGAAAGAAGATGGACTGCCCCGCGCATCCTGCGCAGGGTAGACTTTTTTGCGGGCATGAGACCCGCACGGAGAGAGAGATGAACAATTGGAGAGATGGCGGCGCCAAAAGCGTCGAAGTTATCGAGGTGAGCGGTTTCAACCCGCTCGGTGCCGCCTTGCTCGCGGCCATGACGAAGAAGGCGGCCGTGGCGAAGGTGCCGCCGTTGCAGGGAAGCAAGCCGCTTCCCGTGATCGGGGAAGAGAGCATGCTCTCTTCCGAGGAGATTGCCGCGGAGGTGGCGGAGGTGCACAAGCGCCGTGAGTGGGCGGAAGGCGCCGGCGCGTTCCTCGAGAAGGCGCAGGCGCGTCTCGCGGCGATCTACGGGATCGCCGATTGGTCCCTCTCCCGGAAGCTCGGGGAGGAGGTTGGCGCAATCTTGTCCAAAATGGACGAAATTGCGCAAGCAGGCGACGAGAACCTTCGTCGTCACGTTGAGTACGCACGGCTTCTCTCTGCCGTGCGGGCCATCACTTCGGATGAAGCCGGGGTCGCGCGGTTTGCGCGGGAGATTGTCCCAACACTTCTCGCGAGCGGTCGGTACACGATCGCGTCGCGGGACGATGTCCAGCGGTATAAGTCCGGGCATCGCGGCGCGCTTCCTAGTGGTGCCTTCTGGCTGTCAAGGAAGACGTATTTTCCCTACCAGCCCAAAGAGGGCGAGGAGAAGAGCGCGGCGCAGTACGCTCTCGAAACCGAGGTGCGGAAGGCGCTTCGTCGTCTTCCGCTCGGGAAGAGGAGCGACCGCGATCTCTCCGCCCGCACCGATCTCAACAGGGAGGGGAATGACTTCCTCTCCCGTGTCGAAGGCCTGTATGGCTTCGATGTTCCCCCGCGCAACCTGCGCGGGAAGAGCATCCAAGGCGGTTTCCTTGTTGTTTCCGTCGCGCCGGTGCGCAACGGTGATGACTTTAAGGTCATCCGACCCGTTGACGGGAGCGGGGCTTGCAGTTACGCCCGCGAGGAGGCCGGGAAGTGGTATCTCACATCCCTCTCCCCGCAAAGAGTGCGGGAGAACAAGAAGCTCCCGCCCCAGGCGCTTCTTCTCGCGCGCCACCTCAACATGGCGCTCGCTCCGGTCTATAGCGAGCGCAAGCGGCTGGAAGCGCTTGCCGCGGAGTGCGGCGAGTGTGAGGAGTAAGTTATTTCTGCGCCCCGGCAGGTAATACCATGCGCCTGCCGGGGCGCATTTTTTTTTGGGGGGGGGGAGAAAGGGGAAAAATGCGAAAGGTTGCTGTTCTCGTTGACTACGAGAACATGATACTGGCTAGCGTTCCCGCCGGCCAGGTGATCGATTTCGATTCTCTGATGCGTTCCATACGCGATGAGATCGGGGTCGTGAAGGTCGCGATGGCGTTCCTCCCGCTCGGGGCATTTCTCTCAGATCAAACAATTCGCAACCTTGACGAGGTTGGAATTGATTGTGTCGCGTGTCCCCGCTATGACGTGGCGGGAACAGGGAAAGAGAAGGACAAGGTCGATTCGCGGATGATCGCGCTCGCGAAGAAGCTCTTCGACGAGCATAGCGATGTTACTGATATCGCTATCATCTCGAATGACGGCGACTTTACTCCGTTGGTGACGTTCTTTCAGCACCGAGGAAAGACCGTCACACTCTTCGGCCTCGGAGAAATTTCCGGCGCCTTGAAACGGGTGGTTGATATTGTGCGTATCGCTCCCGTTAAGAATAGTTGATGTGACACTCGCGTTCAGGAAGTTTTCTGGACGCGGGTTTTCTTTTTGTCCCCCGCCATCGTTGTATACGGTCGCACAAAGCGATAGCGCAAAGGGCGAGTGCGCCGGAATTTTTTTGGTATCGATATGCGCCGCGCATGAATACCACAAAGAAATACCGCAAGGAGACACCATTGTTCCTTTCGCGTGTTTTCCTTCACCACTTTTTTCACCCTTTCCTTCACCTTGGCAGAACCTACCACTATTTTCCACGGTCGTGGAAAATAGTGGTAGGTGTGTTTCGTGATAAGCGAGAGCGTACTCCGCGCAACCATCCGCCCTATCGTAGTGCGGCCGCACTACGATAGGGCGCAAGAAAGAATCCGTACATTGACTTTTTTCCCCGCTCGGGTATGATGATGATATATTCGCCCCCGAGGGCGGTTTTTAATAAGAACGATAATGTTATGAAAGTCATTGATTACTTTAGGGATACGAAAGGGGAACTCAAGCACGTCAGTTGGCCGACGCGCCACCAGACAATCTATTTCACGATTGTTGTTATTGTTATTTCCGTGGGGACGGCGGCGTTCCTTGGTTTCTTTGACTTTGCTTTCATCGTCTTCTTTGGAAAAATAATCGGAGTGGCGCGATAGCGCAGCGTAAACGCACACAAATATGTCAAAACAACAACCATCACAAGAGAGAAATTGGTATGCAATCCACACCTATGTCGGATACGAAAACGCGGTCATGCGCAACTTGAAACAGCGCATCGAGTCGCTCAACATGGAAGACAAGATTTTCAATGTTATGGTGCCGATAGAAAAGAAGATTAAAATAAAAGGGGGCAAACGGACCGAGGTCGAAGAGAAGATATACCCCGGTTATGTGCTTGTCGACATGGTTGTTACCGACGATTCGTGGTATGTGGTGCGCAACACGCCGCGAGTGACCGGCTTTGTCGGCGCGGGGGTCGTGCCGGTGCCGCTTGATGCCAATGAGGTTGAATCGATATTCAAACGGATGAAAAGCGACACGGTCAAACATAAGATTGACTTTCTGGTCGGCGATCCGGTCACGATCAATGATGGGCCATTCAAGGAACTTGAAGGAAAGATCAGCGAGGTTGATGAGGATCGGGGGAAGGTTAAAGTCCTTGTTTCCATGTTTGGGCGCGAGACCCCGGTTGAACTTGACTTCCTGCAGGTTAAGAAAATATAGTCTATGGCGTACCTCTTGTCGGCTTCATTTGCAAATTGTCGGCACTTGGGGTAGTATCGAATGGAACTTTGCGTGTATCAAAATAAATAAAAAAGAAAAACCATGGCGAAGAAAATAATGAAAAAGATCAAACTGCAGGCGCCGGCGGGGAAAGCGAATCCTTCGCCTCCGCTCGGTCCTGTTCTTGGGCAGGCCGGTGTCAATATCAGCGAATTTATGACACGATTTAATGATGCGACAAAAGAAATGATTGGCGACATTATTCCCGTTGAATTAACGGTGTATGAAGATCGAAGTTTTGATTTTATACTAAAAATGCCGCCTGCCGCGAACCTCATCATGAAGGCGGCTGGTGTCGATAAGGGGTCCGGAAAGAATCTCGTTAAGAAAGCGGGGAGTATCACCACGGCGCGTGTACGCGAGATCGCGGAGAAAAAAATGCCCGACTTGAACGCTCACGACCTTGATGCCGCGGCAAAGATCATCGAAGGGACGGCACGCTCAATGGGCATTGAAATAAAATAACGCTCAAAAGATTAGATTCACCATAATAAAGAACCCCCGCGAGGCTATTGCCTCGCGGGGGTTTTCCGTTATCGTTGCACGATGTCATGTTCGCCGCGTCGCACATCGAAGCGATCGTGGTCGTCATCCAGATGAAGGACTAGCCCGTAGTCCCCATATAATTTAAGCATTGCCGTCGCCATTTCCCGGGCACGTTTTCGGAGTGTCGGATGAACAAAACGCGTCGCCCGCAGTTCAACGAGATAAGTGAATTCTGGAATGGTCCCGCTGATACGGTTTGGGATTTGATATCCCATTGCGATGTAATACTGCCGCTCGAAAGGGGACAGGAAATTTCCATCGCGCTTGAGCTGCGCGATCGCCCGATCTTGTTCTTCAATGAGGTTTTGCGCTTCCGTCTTGAGCGCGGAAGGAAGTTCGTCAAGATACCACGGTTCAAATCCGATGTCCGTAACAACCAGTGGCATTTGTTGAATGACCGGCCGGTGTCGTTGTACGTCGCGGAACGAACCGAAATCAAGCCAGAATCCGAATTGCAGTGTTCCGCATTCGCCAACGATTCGCGGAAGTTCGGTTTTTGGCGGTCGGCGGCGCAATAAGTGTTCGTACTGTCCGAGTTGTCTTCTGTCGACACCGTCTCTCTCGACCTCGAATTCCTTACAGAGCCACTTATTACGAGTGAAGTACATGTGTTCGCTCAAAAGCATCGCATTATACTCCTCCATTTCCGCGTGACGCTTTTGACCGAACGAGCTTGGGAATGCTTCCTTGAGAGCGTCTTCGATCGCATTGGCAACGTCGCGTACTTCGTGAAGCGGATGGTGGCGTAAAAGCATAAGGTGGTCGACCGCCTGACGCAGGTTGGTGTGCCACGCGAGATTGGTCGCCGCTCCCGCCGGAAGAAATCCGCGCATAACATCGAATGACCTTGCCCTGATAGCTTTTTCGTAGGTAATCTCATTTTCGCCTGCTTGTCTCGGAAATCTCTCCGTGAGAAAATCTTGCAAAACGCTGGTTCCACGCAGGTAGAACAAACGCCACCGATTGAGCACCGCCGTTCCTTCCGGCGTATCTGTTGGATCAAAAAACGACTGCTTGGCAAAATCAATGAATCGGGTTGACGCCTCTTGCCCCGAGTAGAGCGGCCAATCCTGGATCGCTTTTGCGGCGAGCATCGAAACACCCTCGATGAAGATGGTGCACGTGCCGCAGTCGCCGATCGACTTGTGTCCGTACCCGACATAGAACAAGGACATAAATCGCTCAGAACCCTCTCTCTTGAGTACCTCAAGATGACGCGCAATTCCTCCAGCCGAGCGCGAGTGGAGCGCTTGGAGCATAGCTTCCGCTTCTGGATTGATGATCGCCCCCGTGTTGAGCACGAGTATCATCGCATCGTTCGACGTTCTTCGAACAACATGTTTCAAATTCTCAGTTGACATGGGCATTTCTCTGCCTCCCTTATAGGGTTGATAACGATACGACAATGACCTTCTGCCGTCGAGTATACGAAGTGGGACGAAAAGATCAAATGTTGCGCCATCGGCAACACTTTGCGTTATTCATGGCTTTGTGATAGTACGAAAGGAGACTTGAACTTCACAACAGAAGGAGATGTTCAATGATACTGCCCATGCAGACACTTCGAGGTATCGCGCAAGGCGTCGCCGAGGACCCGATGATACGCTCGCGAAGAGGAGCGATCAGCGACGCGCAGATTCAGATGGCGACGGTTGACTGCTCGCTTGGTGATCGAGTGTACCACATGAATGTGGCGGCGCTCCCATCGCAAGGCGAGCGAGTGGCGGATTTAATCGATCGCTTCTCTCCGTTTAATTTTGCGATTCAGGAGACCGGAACGATGCTGACGCGCGGGGCGTGTTATCTTGTTCCTCTCAACGAGTCTTTGGCGCTTGCGAAACAGTTCTCCGCGGTTGCTTCTCCAAAAAGTTCAATCGGAAGGACCGATACGTTCGTTCGGGTCATTGTTGATCATGAGACGCAATACGATCGCACGGAGGCGGGATATAACGGCCCGCTGTATCTTGAGATCATGCCTCTCTCGTTCAATACGATTATCACGCCCGGCCTTGAAATGACGCAATTCCGCGTGCGTGACCGGGAAGAGTTGCTCTCGGATGGCGCGCTTGCGGCGCTTCACTCGGAGTATGGAGTCATACACGGCAAAGACGGCGGCGTAATGCCGCTTGACGATGTTGAAATCTTTAATCGGGGGTACTTTTTTCATATTGATCTTAGCCGGGATGTCGTCGGTTTCGAGGCAAAGGCAAATCCGACTGCCTGTCTTGATCTTTCGGGAAACGGCCATCACGAGGTCGAAGATTTCTGGATTCCGATCAAGCGGCCGCGGAATGATGATTTAGTGTTGACGCCCGGCAGATTTTATTTACTGACAACCAAAGAACGGGTAAGAATCCCACCTACCTGTTGCGCGGAGATCGTTCCCTACGATGTATCATCGGGAGAGTTCCGCAGTCATTATGCCGGCTTCTTCGATAATGGTTTCGGCGGTAAGGCGGGAACGCATGTTGTGCTCGAAGTGCGGGCCAGGGACGTTCCTCAGCGTCTCTATGACGGCCAGCGTATTTGTCGAATGGTGTTTGAGAGGACGCAAGAAGTGCCTAACCGGCTCTATGGACAAGGTGCCGGTTCGCATTACACAGGCGGCGGTCCGTCACTCTCGAAACACTTCAAGGATCGTGAAATCGCGTGGTCGGGATAGTGGTTACTTATTCCGAGCCCCGTCCTATTAGAAATAGGGCGGGGCTTTTCTTTTGCGCCGGTTACTGTGCTACAATAGCCGTATGGATTTTAGTAAATATCAAAAAGAATCGCGAAAAACGGCATTGTATCCAGATGTTGGCGGGAACTATATCTACCCGACGCTTGGTCTTGTTGGTGAGGCGGGCGAGGTTGCCGAGAAGATAAAAAAAGTGATTCGCGATGACGGTGGAGAGGTTTCTCCGGAAAAACGCGAGGAGATTAAAAAAGAGCTCGGCGATGTGCTCTGGTACGTGGCGCAGGTCGCTTCGGAACTCGGTCTTGAGCTTGACGACATCGCGCGAAAAAACATAGAAAAACTTTTTTCCCGCAAGGAGCGGGGGATGCTTGGTGGCAGTGGTGATAACCGATAACCATGACACGAAACGAACTCGAAGATTTGATACGAAAAACACTTGAAGAATTCATTTTAACACCGAACGGAAGCTTTCGTGTGGGAGCACCTCCGGCGGGAGTGCGCGCGGATTATATGACAAGCGCCGCGCTTATTTTTGCAAAACAGGCGGGGAAAACACCGCGCGTGTTGGCGGAAGAACTTGCCGCCGCTTTTCGGAGGACATCGGCTTGTGCCGATATTGAGATCGGCGTTGAAGGGCCAGGGTATATTAATTTCATATTGAACGAGACGGCACTTTTGAGATTATTCGAACGGTTCGCGCGCAGGCGCGGAAAAAATTTTGATTTTCGGTTGGGGCAAAAGATACACATTGAATTTATTTCGGCAAATCCCACTGGTGATCTGCATATCGGCCACGGGCGTGGCGCGTTTTATGGCGACATTCTCGCGCGGGTGCTTGAGGCCGCCGGCGCGAGTGTGACGCGTGAATATTACATCAACGACTCGCGGGAGAGCGTGCAGATACGAGAGCTCGGTAAAACGGCGCTCGGGAAAGGAAAACAGTATAAGACGACAAAACTCGAGGCGCTCATTGGTGAGACCGACTTTTCCGGCATGAGCGAAGCAGACGCAGGATTTGCCCTTGCCAGGAAGATCGAAAAAGCCAACGAGTATTTTATTGAAAAGAAGCTTGGTATCAGAATCGACCGCTGGTATTCCGAAGATGGCAACATTCGAGTGCAACAATTGGCCGAAAAAATAATTGGCGAACTGCGTGTCCAAGGGATGGTGATTGAGGAAGAGGGAGCGCTTTGGCTCGATACTTCTCGCGGGGGCGACGATGAAAAGCGCGTTATCGTGCGAAGCGACGGGAGCAACAGTTACTTCATCTCTGATATCGCCTATCACGCCGATAAGTTCTCGCGCGGATTCGATAGTGTGATCGATGTGTGGGGCGCGGACCACCACGGACACGTGAAGCGAATGATGGCGGTGAAGAATATGCTCGGATGGGAGGGTGATTTCCGCATTTTTATCACTCAACTTGTTTCACTCAAGGAAAACGGTACGAGCAAAAAAATGTCAAAGCGCGCGGGGACGATTATTTTACTTGAAGACCTTGTTGACGAGCTTGGTATCGACGTGGTGCGCTGGTTCTTTGCGGAGAAAGCGATCAGCACGCACATGGATTTTGACTTGGCGCTTGCACGTGAGCAGTCAGCGAAGAACCCGGTCTATTATGCGCAGTACGCGCACGCGCGCGCGCATTCAATCATCAAGAAAACGGAGGGGGAGAATATGGACGGGCGCGGCGTTATCGAATCCATCAAAGAACCTGCCGGTCGGGCGCTTGTCGTGAAGATTTTGCGTTTCTCCGAGGTGGTGAAAGATATTTCAGAGGATTATCAAGTGCACAAACTCACGACGTATTCCTACGAGCTTGCGAGTGCGTTTAGTCAATTTTATCGTGATGTACGCATACACGACCGCGGCAAGGTGAACAGCGGCGCGCTTGAACTGGTGAAGGTCGCCAAGCAAACCATTTCGGAGGCGCTCGCGCTCATGGGCGTCTCCGCGCCTGCCGAAATGTAGTGCCGGTAATTTATTGGACACCGAATGTCCAATAAATTACCGGCTATCAATATTTTTTTACAGTATTCCTGCAAAGAGAAAAATCGTGTATACTTTTTGTATACGATGTATCATAATGGGTTATGGCTTTTGAACACAAAACACTCGCGGAAAAATATTTATCCATCGCTCAAAACAAGAGTTATGGAAGCACGCCGGAAAAGAAGAGGTCGTTGCTCGGGAGGTTGTTGTTTGGCGCGAGAAGCAATACACTCGAACCGGAGCTGAAAGAATTGATTTTTGAAGAATTGGCGATTTTGGTAAAGAATGGTGTCATATCGGAAGAAGATTGTGACGGATTCAAGAAACTAGACGGCGATGCGCTCGTGATGGCGTACGATGAATTCCATGCCACGCGCGCGAGGGTATCTTAAAAATATCAGTCATTTTCATTTTATGGACAGATCGGCTATTATTGCGCTCCTTGTTCTTGGCTGTTTTGTGTTGGGAGCAGTGATGGTGATGGCCCCGATGTTTTCCAATGGCATCCCTTTTTATGGCGTGTTGCAGGAGTTCTATGAAAATACGACAGCGAAGCATGAAGAATTGGAAACAGATCAGGGATACGAAGACATCAGTCTGCTTTCAAAGTATGGTGGTAAGGAAAAAACATCCGCGCAAAAAAAGCCGATGAAAAGTTTATCGAAGGAGCGATAAAATGGGGACCATCGCGTGAAGCAGTTTCTGCCACGGTGATTGAACAAGCGTGGAGCTTTTTTGACGCGGGAGACACGGATGCCGCCATGCGGCGATTTAATCAGGCGTGGTTGCTTGACGCGGAAAACGCGGATGTATATTGGGGAATGGGGCTGATTGAAAACAGACGAGGCAACACGGACAGCGCCGTCGCCCTTTTCCAAGAGGGAATCGCTCATAACGGTGAGCATGCAATACTTCGGTGCAATCTCGCGAGTTCCTATCTGTATACATTATCGGAAGAGGTGAGTATTTCGCAAAAAGAAGACTACTTGACGAGAGCACGGCAAGAATTAACTACAGCGCTTGAGCTTGATCCCGAAAATTCTTTTTGCCACTCCGTTTTAGACGCACATGATTTCTTGATAAAAATCGGCGTTCAAAATATCGAGGATCCCGACCGCGATCGAGACGGCATATCGAATATTGATGAGATGAATATTTACGGGACCGATCCGGAGAATGCCGACAGCAACGGCAACGGGATTCCGGACGGCGAGGAGATATATAACGTGTGGCGGGCGTACATTCTCGGCGAAAAATCACCCGACAAAAACTCTGCGGATGTGGCGATGTGGAAGACCACTATCGCCCTCAATGGAACCGTGCCGAACTGGCATATCTCTTTAATGGCCGGGACCGTTCGGCAACAATTTGCCGAGATAGAGAAGGTCGTCGATAATGGCGCTCTCTCCGCCGCGCAGGCTGCAATCGACAAAGGAATCGCCACGGAGCCGAGATTTTCCGGATTTTACAACTACCAAGGTATCGTGTATGGCGAATCGGGGGACAAGAATAAAGAGATTTCGTCATACAAAAAAGCGATTGAGGTCGACTTACATAACGCGACCGCGCATATGAACCTCTCCATATTTTATCGGGAAGACGCGAACGATCCAATGGGCGCGCTTATGGAAGCGCTGATTGCCAACGCCATGGACCCGCAGGATTCGCATATTCAAAATGCGCTCGGACTCGCGTATTTTGCCTACGGGGATAACTCTGCGGCCGTCCGCGAACTGCGACGAGCGATTGAGCTTGACCCGAAATATGCGCAATCGTACAACAATCTCGGATTAGTTTATCGCGAGATGGGCGATTATCCGCAAGCGGAAGAGTATTGGAATAAGGCGCTTGAGAGAGACCCGTCTTACGTGAAAGCGTACAACAATCTGGGCGCTTTGTTCAAAGAGAAGGAAGAGTATCCCCGTGCGCTTGAGTATTTTGAGAAAGCGGTCGAGATTGATGCACATTGGTATCTTCCGCATCAAAATATGGGCACTATATATGCGCGAACCGGAGAAAGCGAGAAAGCCAAAGAGCATTTTGATATCGCTCTGTCTTTGGGGTCGCCGGACGCCGGGGAATCAAAGAAGAATTGAAGCTCCTTTCCTGGGGGACGTATATGAACGAACGGTATTCCTATACGGTGAGACACCCGAATGAGTGGAGAGTGTTTTCTTCCGCGGAATCTGCCGACGAGGGTGACCAGAGCGATTTCATGAGTTTTGGCGAGGAAATCAGCACACCTTCTTCCAAGACGCACGAATCCTACGAGACCTATCGCATAGAAGCGTATCCTCTCGGACGCGGCTTGACGCAAGACCAGATGATTCGCGAGATAGAAAAAAAATTTGACGCGCCGCAATATGGCGGGAAGGCGCGCATTGTCAAAGACATCAAGGGGCTCGGCGGGTTTACGGCAGAGGTCATCGTGGTGGAAGTTGATAAGCCGGAATACCGCGGGTATCGATGGTATTACATCCTCATGAGCGCGCAGACGAAACGCGGGGTGATAACCTACAAGATTTATAATGCACAGCCGGCACCGGGGATGTATGACAATTTTGATCTGTTCTATCGAACCTTTGAAGTTGTGCCCCACTGACCCTTTCCCCATAGGTTAGCGAAAAATGCGCCACTTTCGTTTTCCGCTTGTCCTTCCCGCAAAAAACCCCTTTTCACCGTCATACTATTATGCCTCAAGGGTTTTTGCGCTCCATGGCTACGCGGGAAAGCAAAAGTCATCTCGTTTGTTAAAACGAACCTCTGGAGAAAAGGTCGGTAGGGATTGCGTGTGGAAAAGCGGGGGAGACGTCGGGGCATCCTTATCGCAGACCTTCTCATATTACAGCGCATGAAAAGGCGCGGTTGGCGCGGAACTCGTTATGCGCGTGTTGATATTTTTGCAAAAGGGTCGGAAAGTCGCTATGATAACGGAATGAAAAATCTTACGGAGCGCGATTCGCGGAAATCACCGTTGGCGGAGAGAGAGGAAGAGATTCTCGCGTTCTGGCACGAGCGCGACATTTTCGCGAAATCGCTTGCGAAGAACACGAAGAACAAGGAACATTTTGTTTTCTACGATGGACCGCCATTCGCGACAGGCCTTCCGCATTATGGGCACATCCTCTCGGGAATCATCAAGGACGCGATCCCGCGCTATGAAACCATGCGTGGGAAGTATGTTCGTCGTATTTGGGGATGGGATTGCCATGGTCTGCCGATTGAGAACTTGATTGAAAAAGAACTGGGACTTTTGCACAAAAGCGACATCGAAAAGCTCGGTATCGGGAAGTTTAACGCCGCGGCGCGCGAGAGCGTGCTTCGCTATGACAATGAGTGGAAAAAAACGATCCCGCGCATCGGGCGGTGGATCGACATGGATGCGAGTTACCGGACGATGGACTGGCGCTATACCGAGTCGATCTGGTGGGCGTTCAAAACACTCCATGATAAAGATCTCATCTATCAAGGGTACAAGTCAATGCACATCTGTCCGCGGTGTGAAACGACGCTTGCCAACACGGAGGTGACGCTCGGTTATAAAGATATCACCGACATCTCGGTGACGGTGAAGTTTGAGCTTGAGGACAAGCCGGGAACACACATGCTTGCGTGGACGACGACCCCATGGACATTGCCGGGGAATGTCGCGCTTGCGGTCGGAGAGGATGTCGCGTATGTGGAAGTCGCGCTTCGGGGCGCGCGGGAAGATCATTTTATTCTTGCCAAAGACAGAGCACGTGTTACTCTCGGCGAGTATGATATCGTACGGGAGCTCAAGGGTAAAGATTTGATCGGCAAAAGATACAAACCGCTTTTTGATTATTACGCAAACGACATCTCTCTCGAAAATCGCGAGAATGGTTGGAAAATATATCCGGCAGACTTCGTAACAACCGGGAGCGGCACCGGTATCGTCCACATCGCGCCAGCGTTCGGCGAGGACGATATGGAGCTCGGAAAAAAGAAGAGGTTGCCGTTCGTGCAACACGTCAGCATGGACGGAAAGTTTGCCGCCGAAGTGAAAGATTTTGCGGGAGAGCAGGTGAAGCCAAAAGACGATCACCAAAAGACGGATATCGAGATCATAAAATTTCTCTCGGGGAAAGGCCTCCTCTTTTCTAAGGAAAAGATCACACACCCGTATCCGCACTGTTGGCGATGCGATACGCCGCTCCTCAACTACGCGGCATCGTCATGGTTCGTCAAAGTTACGGCGATAAAAGACAGGCTTCTTGAAGTAAACGCAACAGTACAGTGGGTTCCTGAAACTATCAAGGACGGCAGATTTGGAAAGTGGCTTGAAGGAGCTCGTGATTGGGCGATATCGCGAGCGCGGTTTTGGGGCGCGCCCCTGCCTGTGTGGAAATGCGGTGCATGCGAAAAACAAGAGATCATCGGTTCGGTTGACGATATTAAAAAAAGAATCGGCGCAAAAAACAATTTTTATCTTATGCGCCACGGCGAGGCGGAGAACAACACCATGAACGTAATGAGCTCGCGGCCGGACAATCAGCATCATCTGACAGAGAATGGGAAAGCAAGCATTCTTCGTTCAGCAAAACAGCTCAAGGATAAAAAGATAGACATTATTATTTCTTCTCCCTTTGTGCGCACAAAAGAAACCGCCACTATCCTCGCAAGTGAACTGGGTATTTCTTCGGCGGTTATTTTCGACAGCCGTTTGGGTGAGATCGGTGCCGGTGAATTTGAGGGGAAAAGCGTTGATGCGTATCGAGGGTATTTTTCTTCAACGATCGAGCGGTTCGTCAAAGCTCCGCAAGGAGCGGAAAACGTGACCAATGTAAGGCGGCGCGCGATGGATGCTCTTTTTGAAGCGAATGAAAAATATATCGGAAAAAATATCGTTATTGTTACCCACGAAAGCCCGGCATGGATGCTTGTTGCGGGGTCCCGGGGTCTCGATACTGCAGGCGCCGCCGCGCTTCGAGAAGATGAGGGAACGTATTTCATCAAAAACGGCGAGATCATGGAACTGCCGTTTATTCCGTTTCCGCATGATGACCATTACGAGATAGACCTGCATAAGCCATTTATTGATGAAGTGAAATTTACATGTGCGTGCGGCGGCGAGATGTCGCGTGTGACGGATGTATTTGATTGCTGGTTCGAGTCGGGATCAATGCCGTATGCTCAATTTCATTATCCGTTCGAGAATGAAGATATTTTCAAGCGTAATTTCCCCGCCGATTTTATCGCCGAGGGATTGGATCAGACGCGCGGATGGTTCTATAACATGCTGGTGCTCTCGGTCGGACTTTTTGATACGAGCGCGTTTAAGAACGTGATCGTCAATGGCATGATTCTCGCTGAGGATGGACAGAAGATGAGCAAGCGTCTCAAGAATTACCCGGAGCCGATGAACGTTATCAACCGCTACAGTGCCGATGCCTTGCGCTATTATCTTCTTTCGTCGCCCGTGTCGCACGGCGAAGAGCTCAACTTTTCCGAGAAAGGGGTTGATGAGGCGCAAAAGAAAATAGTCATTCGTTTGCTGAATGTCCTTTCATTTTATGATCTCTATCGCGATGCCGCGGTCAAGGCGGTTGACACGAGCTCCAATGCTCTCGACCGGTGGATTGTTGCCCGCGTGGGTGAATTGCTTGCCGCCGTTGACGATGCGTTTAATACTTACCTGCTTGACCGAGCAATCAGGGCGATCGGTGAATTTGTTGACGATCTCTCGACATGGTATGTAAGACGATCGCGATCGCGGTTTAAGAGCGATGATATTCAGGAAAAGAACAAAGCACTCGCAACGCTTCGATATGTGCTTGGAGAAACCGCCATGATCATCGCGCCGACCATGCCGTTCCTTGCCGAAGAGCTGTATGCGCGGGTGGGAGGAACGGAAGAGAGCGTGCATCTGGAAGCGTGGCCGAAACAGGGTTCTGTCGATAAGGAAATCTTGGTAAGTATGAAATTCGTACGTTCATTCGCGGCGATGGCGCTTATGGAGCGCGCGCGACATGGTATTAAGGTTCGTCAGCCGCTCCGGAAGCTAACCATCGGGCATGGCGGTGAAAAGCCGAAAGAGTGGGACAAAGTCGAGGGAATTCTTGCCGATGAGATCAATGTAAAGGAGATAGAGTTCGTTAATGGCGCCGGCGCCAATGGTTCGAGAGTGGTACTTGATACGATCATTACTCCCGAACTCAAAAAAGAGGGGATGTTTCGCGAGCTGATGCGAACCATCCAAGATGGGCGCAAGCAAAAAAATTTTGTTCCGACCGATTGCGCGATCCTCACGGTAAAGACCGACACGTCAGGAAAGGCGTTTGTTAAAGAATTTACCGAAAATCTGAAGCGCGTGAGCGGAATAAAAGAAGTCCGCTATTCAGGCGAAGACCAGGAGCAAGATGTTGATCTTGGCGATATTCGTCTTCAGATATCGCTTTGTCTCGAGGAGTAGTTGAAGAAAAAAACCGAAAGTGTCATATCATATTTACAGATCACCGGCAATCATTCTGACATATTTTGATATTGGCGAATCGAGCCGTTTACTCCGTCTTTTTACCAAAGAATTTGGCATTGTATTCGCACGGGCGCAAGGAGTGCGGGAGTTGCGCTCAAAGCAACGGTACAATCTTCGCTCTCTCTCGTTGATCAATATCGATATGGTGCGAGGAAGAGGGTCATGGAGGATCATCAGCGCTGAAACGCGACGTTCGTTCTCGAGTATTATGGGCGACGAGAAGAAACGGGAAGCGATAGCCGCGCCGCTCCTTCTCTTGAAAAAAATGTTCGTCGGAGAAACGGCTGACAGCGGGCTCTTTGATGATGTTATATGTGGTATGGCGTTTCTTGAGAAAGGCATCTTCTTGAAAGAGGAACTGCGCGATTTTGAAGTTCTTTTCGTGTCAAAGATACTTTATCACCTTGGCTATTGGGAAGCGCACGCTTCTGATCGCGAGCTTTTCTCTGGAGACTCGTGGAGCATTGACGCGTTTGCGTCAATGCGTCCTCTTCGGCGAGAATTGGTGGCGAGGATAAATCAAGCGATCAGCGCGGCGCATCTTTGAGTTGGCAGAGCTCATGGTATAATAAACGACATGGAAGAGAAAAAATTGGAGAAAAAAGAACCCGTCCAAGATGACAAAATACAAAAACTGAGGAGCGATTTATATGCGAAACAGTTCGAAGATCGGGCGGTGATGACTGGAATATTAAGCGAGCAGACGTATGATGTTGGAAAAGAATGGGATATACCTGCCATGCAATCGAAAATAGGGAAAACGCGAAAGAATAAATATGGAATAATCAAGACGCTTCTCGGCATCTCCTTCCTGTTTTTTTTGTGCGCGATTGCGTTTATGTTCTATAGTTTTTACAGTGGGAGGAATACCGTATCCGTTGATGAGGTTGATATCTCGATCGAAGGGCCGATATCGATAAAAGGGGGCGATGATTTCACTATTACCGTAAAAATTACCAATAATAATGATAGTGACATCGATGGCGCGGACCTCTTCGTCACGTTCCCCGCGGGGGCATACATATCTCGTGATTCATCGGATGAGCTTTCCGAAACAAAAGAGCATTTTGAAAAGGTCGGCAGGCATGAAACCGTAGAAAAGACGATAACGGGTATCATTTTCGGTGAAGAGAATAGCAAAGTGGCAATAACAACATCTCTTGAGTTTAGATTCGAAGGGTCAAACGCGATCCAAAATATTGAAAAACCATATGAAATAAACATAATATCATCGCCGCTCAATGTGACTCTCGGTTTGATTAAAGAGATAAGCCAAAAAGAAGAATTTGAGATAAATGTTGATGTTAATTCAAATTCATCCGAAGATATTAAAAATTTGTTTGTCACGATAGGTTATCCTCTTGGCTTTCAATTTAAGTCGGCTATTCCCGCTCCGCGGAACAGCGACAATAATGTGTGGCGGATCGGAGATCTTTCCGTTGCGGGGAAACGAAACATAAAAATAAAAGGATACCTCACTGGCTATGAAGGAGAGAAAAAAGAATTCAACGTCCGGGTTGGCGTTGGGGACAAAACTGAGCAGGAAAAGATCGGTGTCGTCTACAATTTTATTTCCGGAAATGTGATAGTTAGCCAGCCGTTCATTGGCCTTGACGTTAAACTTGGCGCTACTAATGCGCAGGGGGAGTACGTTGCGGCCGGTAATACTACGAATGTTTCCGGCGTGATAACGTGGAAAAGCAACGTCCCGACGACCATACTTGATGTTCAGATCGAAGCAAAAATTTCAGGAGATACTCTCAATAGGTTTTCGGTATCTCCAGGGAATGGCGGTTATTTCGAGTCTATTAACGATACGATCATTTGGAACAAGATCGGCACTAGATCACTTGCTGTTGTTGAGCCGGGTTCAAGCGGGCTTCTCCCATTCTCTTTTGGTTCAAAACCATTACTTGGTAAGGATGGATCGGTCTTTGTGAATCCGGTAATAACCGTCGAAGTGAAAGCGAAAGGATTGCGCGTGTCCGATATCAGCGTTCCCGAGGAGATCAACTCAACAGTGGTCCAGAAAGTAAAATTTGGATCTGCTGTCAATCTTGTCGCTCGGGCGGTACACTATGTCGGTCCGTTTGCCAACACGGGGCCGATGCCTCCCAAAGCGGAACAGCGGACCACGTATACGATCATCTGGACGGTCACCAATGTTTCCAATAATGTTTCGTCAGCTGTCGTACGCGCTTCGCTTCCGATTTATGTCGACTGGGTCGGTTTGACTTCGCCCTATAACGAAGATATCACTTACGACGGGTCGACAAAAGAGGTCGTATGGAATGTTGGGAAAATAAAAGCGGGAACGGGGTTTGCGGCACAACCGCGAGAGGTCGCGTTTCAGGTCAGTTTACTCCCGAGTATCAAACATATCGGGGACGCGCCGCAACTTATTTCCGAGACGGTTCTCTCCGGTGAGGACGATTTTACCAAAGGGCTTTTGACGGATGAGGAAGGTGAAATAACCACGGAAACAAAGACAGATCCACGATACCGCCCCGACGAATCAGACGTTGTTAATTGATCAATGGCAGTTTTCAGAAAAAAAGTATTTAAGAACGGACTCACGGTCATTCTTGTTCCCATGAAAGGAAGCATTACAGCCACTGCGCTTGTTTTAGTACGGGCAGGTTCAAAGTACGAAACGAAGGATATAAACGGTATTTCGCACTTTCTTGAACACTTGTGCTTTAAAGGTACGGTAAAGCGCCCCAGGGCGATCGACATAGCCAAAGAGTTAGACGAGATCGGTGCGGGATATAATGCATTCACCAGCCAGGAATATACCGGGTATTTTGCAAAGTCTCATTCGCGGCACCTTGATCGCATACTTGATGTTGTCTCTGATATCTATGTTGGTCCGGTTTTTAGCGTTGAAGAAATAGAGAAGGAGAAGGGCGTTATTGTTGAAGAGATAAATATGTACGAAGATACGCCCGCTCGCCATGTGCAGGATCTTTTTATGAACCTTTTGTATGGAAACCAACCGGCAGGGTGGAACATCGCCGGCGAGAAGAAAATCGTAACGAGTTTCAAACGGGAGCAGCTCCTTGATTACCGAAAGCGGCATTATGTCGCGTCGGCGACAACGGTTGTTATTGCGGGAAAATTCAACGAGAAACACATCCTATCTCTCATTGAAAAAAAATTTGACGTTGTCGCTACGACGAAAAAAGATAATAAACGAAAAGTAAACGAGGAGCAAAAAGCGCCTGGAGTATTGCTTGAAGCAAAAAAAACGGATCAGTCGCATATTGTGCTTGGTTTTAGGTCTTACGGCATACATCATCGCGATAATTTCATTATTGACGTTATGGCGGCGCTTCTTGGTAGCGGTATGAGCTCGCGACTTTTCCAACGCATACGAGAGGAGATGGGGGTTGGCTATTATGTTCGCGCGTACAACGAGCTTCATACCGACCATGGGGTATTTCAGATATCTGCCGGCGTGGACAACAAAAGAGTGCGCGAGGTGATACGAGCGGTTATCGACGAGGTCGGGAAGCTAAAAAAAGAAACCGTTTCAGAAGATGAGCTGAAAAAAGTCAAAGATCACATCGCGGGGAGTATGTCCCTTGAGCTTGAGTCAAGCGACTCGATGGCAACATTTTATGGAGTACAGCATGTTCTTAAACATTCGGTTATAACACCCCGCGAGATCATGAAAAAGGTCAGAGAAGTAACACCACAGCAGATCAAAAGGGTTGCCAATCGCCTGTTTGTTGATGAGCGGTTAAACATGGCGATGGTCGGCCCGCATACCGACAAAAAGAGTATTGCACGGATACTTAAGATGTGATTTTCCTTATGGTTAATCGCGTGTGGGGCTTCATTTACTTGGGACAGAGTGGTATCATGGAGTCATGAACGATAATAGCAACAACATAACGATAACTATCACTTCCGGTGCTATCATAAAGACACTGTTGTTTCTCCTGTTTTTTTACGCACTGTATCTGATCATTGATGTTATTTTGGTCGTGTTGGTCGCGGTGGTGATTGCTTCGGCAATCGAGCCGGCGACAAAATGGTTTGCTCGTTACCGTATTCCAAGAATTCCAGCGGTGATCTTTGTGTATGCGATCATCGCGTTCTCTCTTGCCGGTATTTTTTATTTTCTTGTTCCTTCTCTCGCGCAAGAAGTGAGCGGGGTTATTGGTATTATGCCGGACTACGTCATTAACGGAGCGTCAGATACTGTCGTTGCGCAAGCGCCTCTTGGCGGAGGACAGGATATTGTCAATGGTCTGTCAAAAGGATTATCGATACCGGCTACTCTTGAAGGGTTGCGGAGTTTGATGAATCGATTTTCTGACATTTCCGGTGGCGCGTTCGAGGCGATGAGTCGGATTTTTGGGGGTGTCTTTAGTTTCTTTCTTATTATCGTCGTCTCTTTTTATCTTGCCGTCCAGGATAGAGGGATTGAAAATTTCTTGAAGCTTATCATTCCGCTCCGGCATCGGGATTATGTGGTTGATCTCTGGAAGCGTTCACAGCTGAAAATAGGATTATGGATGCAAGGACAGCTCATTCTCGGATTTATCATCGGTGTCTTGGTGTATCTCGGCTTGACCATTATTAGAGTTCCGTACGCGTTTCTCTTCGCGGTTCTTGCGGCGCTTTTTGAACTTATTCCCGTTTTCGGTCCTATTCTCGCGTCCATTCCGGCGATACTGCTCGGATTTATTACTGGTGGTGTGACCCTTAGTCTTGTGGTCGCTGGGTTCTATCTTATCATTCAGCAGTTTGAAAATCATCTTATCTATCCGCTTGTGGTGAGAAAGGTGGTTGGTGTCCCTCCGATCCTTGTTGTGCTTGCTCTTATTATTGGTGCCCAACTTGCCGGTTTTCTTGGTATATTGCTCTCTGTCCCCATTGCCGCCACGCTCATTGAAATTACCAACGACATTACCAGAAAGAATCGCGCGACTGGCAAGTAACGTTGCGATGAATCAGGTGTCTTTTTTTGAAACTTTTCAGTGTTTGTGTATACTGTTTTTTGTATGAAAAACACTTTCTATGTTACGACGCCTATTTTTTACGCGAACGATGCGCCACATATGGGGCATATCTATACAACAGTACTCGCCGACATTATCGCTCGATATCATCGAATGGTTGGGAAGGAAACCTTCTTTCTTACCGGTACCGACGAACATGGCGATAAGATCATTCGTTCGGCGACCGCAACAGGGAAAGGACCGCAGGCGTTCGTCGATGCGAATGTTCTCAAATTCAAGGAATTGTTTTCATCTCTCGATATTTCTTATGATTTTTTCATACGGACATCCGATCAAGAGAATCATTGGCCTGGAGCAAAGGCGGTATGGACCAAGCTTGTGGCCGCCGGTGATATCTATAAAGGGACGTATCGAGGCCTTTATTGTGTCGGGTGCGAGACGTTCATAACGGAAAAAGAGCTGGTGTCGGGGAAATGTCCTCTTCACGATACGATTCCGGAGCGCATCGAAGAAGAAAATTATTTTTTTCGGCTTTCAAAGTATACGAACGAGATACGTGAGAAAATAGAAAATGGGGATATCGCGATTTTTCCTCAAGCTCGCAGGAACGAAACTCTTGCGTTGCTCTCGAATGATCCCGTCGATGTCAGTTTTTCAAGGCCGGAAGGAGATATTCCGTGGGGCATTCCGGTTCCGAACGATAACGGGCAGATGATCTATGTGTGGTGCGACGCGTTATCAAACTATCTTTCGGCGCTTGGATTCGGTCGGGACGACCATGAAAATTTTGATAAATTCTGGCCCGCCGATGTTCATGTGATTGGCAAGGATATCTCTCGTTTCCATACGGTGATCTGGCCGGCAATGCTTCTCTCGGCCGGTATCCCGCTTCCGAAAACGATTCTGATCCACGGATTCATCACTTCGCGGGGGAAGAAAATGTCGAAGACAATAGGGAATGTTGTCGACCCGAATCAATATATAGCCGAATTCGGGAGCGATTCGATGCGATATTATCTTGCGCGAGAAATACCGACGACCGAAGACGGTGATTTTACCTATGAACGATTTGTCGAACTTTACAACGCTAATCTCGCTAACGGTCTGGGGAATCTCGTTTCACGAACATTGAAAATGGCAGAGCGGTATTTTTCCGGCAGTGTGATGAAAAATACGATCGGCGACATTCCTCTTCGCACAAAACTTGAAAAAGTCTCTTGTGTCGCGAACGGGGAAGGATATGGCATCCCGTATGTCATTGACAACATGTTTCTGCCCGCGTATCACAAAAGTATGGAATCTTTCGATATCAACGGAGCAATGGATGAGATATGGAAGATTATCAGGACGCTGGATGGGTACATAGCCGATTATGAGCCGTTCAAGCTCATTAAGACAGACAAAGAAAAAACAGAAAATATTATTTGGGGAGTTCTGTACGGTCTTTACTATGTGTCGTCCGCTCTTGCTCCGGTAATGCCAAGAACAGCCGGCAGTATCAGCGGATTTTTACGCGCTTCTCTCGATAAAGAGGGGAAACCGCGGGCTTTCAAAACGGAATCGCCCTCCGCGCCGCTTTTTGCGAGAAAATGACAACCGTATGATACCAAGATATTTCGATATACATTCACACCTTAATGACGATGCGTTCAGCGGCGATATTGAAGGAGCGATAACGCGAATGCGCGCGGGTAACATTTGGACCATTGTCGTTGGCACGGATGCCAAGAGTTCGCAATCGGCCGTTCAGCTCGGAAGTTTTTATGACGCGGTATTCTCGTCGATCGGGGTCCATCCTTCAGACAACAAAGACGATCATTTTGATGAGGATTATTTTCACAGACTTGTCACCATGCCGAAGGTTGTTGCGGTGGGCGAGTGCGGACTCGATTATTCAAGAATCGACGCGCGCGATACCGCTGAAAAGAAACGACAAAAATATCTTTTTGAGCGACAACTCGAATTTGCGATCAAAGAAAATAAGCCTCTGATGATCCATTGTCGCGATGCGCACAGCGATATGCAGGCGATCCTTGACGCAAAAAAGCGGGAGCACGGCGATCGTCTTCGCGGCGACATCCATTTTTTTACCGGCGACGTGGAAACCGCGAAAAAATATTTCGATCTCGATTTTTCGGTTTCTTTCCCGGGTGTCGTAACGTTTACAAATGACTATGACGAGGTCGTTCGATTTGCCCCGGTTGATCGGATTATGTCGGAAACAGATTGTCCTTATGTGGCGCCCCTGCCGCATCGGGGCAAGCGTAATGAACCTTTTTTCATCACCGAAATAGTAGCGCGCATAGCCGAGATCAGGGGTGTCGACTCGCGTGAAATGGCTGAGACCCTTGTGAAAAATGCCCTCCTTCTCTTTGGCATACAGGGAGGTAAAACAGAGACCCCTCAATAAGATTTTTGACAATATTGACCGGTTTTGGTAGTATCTAACTCACGGTGATAAAAGAAAAGAACATAAAAGAAGACGTTTCAGAGCCGAGCATATACGAGGTTGGGTATCATCTTATTCCGAGCATTGCAGAAGAAGACGTTCCCGCTGAGGCAAGTGTGCTCAAAGATTCCATAGAATCTGCGGGAGGAGCGATTTTGAGTGATGAAAATCCGAAATCGGTTCGGCTTGCCTATGCGGTTGACCATGCCGTAAATAATGTAAAGAATATTTATGATTCCGCGTATTTTGGTTGGATCAAATTCTTTGTCACCCCCAGTGGTGTTTCAAAGATAAAGGGATTCATCGAAGACAATCATAAAGTCTTTCGGTTTATCATTATAAAGACGGTAAGAGAAGACACGTTGGCAAAACGTCCGCCATTGCGTATGAAAAAGGCGGGTGACGAAAAAAAGAGCGTAAGCGGAGCTACTCCGGTGGAGAATATTCCGGCTCTTTCAGTGGAAGAGCTTGATAAAACGATCGAAGAGTTGGTTATTGAATAGTGGAATATTGGTTGGTATGTATCTCAACAAAGTATTCATCATAGGAAACCTCACTCGCGACCCGGAATTAAAGACGATTCCGTCAGGGACGGCTGTTACGACGTTTTCCCTTGCGACCAATCGTGTGTGGACCGACAAGAATGGTGCCAAACAAGAAGGGACCGACTATCACAACATCGTCGTATTTGGTCGTCAAGCAGAGACAGTCGCGCAATATCTCAAAAAAGGGAGTTCGGCACTTGTCGAGGGGAGATTGACCACGAGGAGCTGGGAGGGGGCTGATGGAGTAAAGAAATATCGCACGGAGATCATTGCCGATCGCATTCAGTTCGGTCCGAGAAAATTCCAAGGAACCGATGAAGCTGGTCATTCTTCGCCACCGAAGGCGGCTGGGAACGGAAGCAAAGAGGAGATTAATACTATTGAGTATCCCGACGAGGAGATTAATCCGGACGATATACCGTTTTAATAATGTTTAAAAAACTATGCAGTGCTACTTTTCTTCAAATAATATCAAATATGTAGACTATAAGGACATCGAGCTTCTTAAGAAGTTTTTGAACCCGCATGCGCGTATTTTGACAAAAAAGCGCACCATGGTGTGCTCAAAACATCAACGGATGCTCGCGTCGGCGATAAAGCGCGCTCGTTTTATGGCACTTCTTCCGTACGTTTCAAGCTAAAGAGTTGCTTGTTTTCGCATTGTGGCAATAAAAAATCCGCGGGGACATTTCTGGACGGATTTTTTGACTATCTATTTTTTCTCCACGCGCTCAGTATATTCACCCGTTTCCGTATTGACGCGAACAATGTCGCCCTCGTTGATGAAAAGGGGGGCATTGACGGTTACGCCTGTCTCAAGAGTTATTTGCTTTGTTCCTCCTTGCGCCGTGTTTCCTTTTACGGCCGGAGGAGCTTCGGTGACCGCGAGATCAACCTTGATCGGAGGTCGTATGCCGATAATATTTCCGCTAAAGACAATTGCGTCAATGATTGAGTTTTCTTTTACAAAATTTCTGATCGTGGCGTTCTCCGTTGTGTCAGGCATGCTGAAACGTTTCGACGGGGTGTTTTCTTCGCAGAACCATTGCTCTCCCTTGTTCGCGTAAAGGAATTTTATTTTCCGCGTATCGATATTCGCTTCGTTCACCTTCTCGGCCTGATGGAATGACCGTTCCGTCACTTTACCAGTAATCAGGTTTTTGAGTTTTGTCTGGTTGACCGGCTTCCGTTGCTGTTTGCGAAAAACGTGCGAGCTGATGACTTCAAACGGTTCGCCGTCAATCTCGACGTATTTCTTTTGTGTTATTTCATTGTAGTTCAACATGCTATTTCGTAGCGGTACTATATACTTCTTAGTCTGGCGAGTAAAGAAGGGGAAGAAAGTGAGCTACTCGGGTTACGAAAAATGTTTTATGATCTCTTTTTTGAGCTCGTTTTGCACCTTCGGGTTTTCCTTGAGGAACGCGCGAGCGGAGTCGTACCCCCTTCCGAGTTTGGTGTCTCCAAACGCGTATGATGATCCAGACTTGCTGATAACCTCAAATTTTTCACCGAGAGAGAGGAGCTCGCCCTCCTTTGATATTCCTTCATTGTATAAAAGATCGAATTCTGTTTGCTTGAACGGAGCCGCAACCTTATTTTTGACTACCTTTGCCCGAACTCGTCCGCCAATGACCTCCTCCCCCTTTTTGATCTGAGCTATTCTGCGTATATCAATACGAACAGAAGTATAGAATTTAAGCGCCTTTCCGCCTGGTGTGGTCTCCGGGTTCCCGAACATAACGCCGATCTTCATCCTAATCTGATTGATGAAGATGATGATAGTATTGCTCTTGTCGACGATCGCGGTGAGCTTGCGAAGCGCTTGAGACATGAGACGGGCTTGTTTCCCGACATGGTGCGCTCCCATTTCCCCCTCGATTTCATCTTTCGGAGTGAGCGCGGCGACCGAGTCGATGACAATCATGGCGATCTTGTTTGACCGCACGAGACTTTCCGTGATCTCAAGCGATTGTTCTCCGGTGTCGGGCTGAGAGATCAAGAGTTCGTCGATACGCACACCGAGCCGTTTTGCGTATTCGGGATCAAGCGCGTGTTCCGCGTCGATGAATGCGCATATCCCCCCCGCTTTTTGCGCCTCCGCGACTGCGTGGAGCGCGAGCGTCGTTTTTCCGGATGATTCAGGCCCGTATATCTCAACGATCCTTCCTTGCGGCAACCCCCCGACACCGAGTGCGTGGTCGAGCCCGATTGATCCGGTTGATATTGCGCCAACGTCGACCCGCGACCGGTCCCCGAGCTTCATGATGGACCCTTCTCCGAACTTTGTCTGGATCGCTTTTATGGTATCTTCGATGCTTCCTCTCGTATCTTCTCTCTTTGTTTTTTTGGTCATTGATATGGTTGATTATTGGCTTTCAATGGTTCTTTGCGTGCTACTCGAAACGTTGTTTCGAGTATTCTCCTGTTCCTGGTAGACAATCTCGAGTGTCTTCTTTATTACTCGTCCGAATTGGTCTCCTGCGCCTATGGTTATTATATTATAACCATAGTAGAGGAGCAATTTTTCAGAAAAAATATAATGTTCATCAGTAAAGATTTGGCGGTCATTTAAGGCAATGAACGATATGTTTTTGGCAGTCCCTGTTATTTCAAGAAACGGATCGTTGACTGTGGCACCATTTGTCGGTGCGGTTATCAAAACAATAGGACCCGCGATAAAATCCTTGCTTTGGTAATATGCGTATCCGACGACACCCACGAATACGGCGGTAATGATTACAATCCTGACGAACAACTTCATGTTTCCTTGCATGGGGTTTCCTTTCTGATGACTTTTTAGTTACGCGTTTGTCTCGGCTGTTTCGTTCTCGGTTTCCTCTATGCCGTACCCTTCCTTGTCTTTAATAAGAACGTCTCGTGGTTTTGAACCTTCTCCGGGGCCGATTACGGCGCGTTCTTCAAGGATATCCAAAAGCCGCGCCGCTCGAGCATAACCGACACGGAGCTTTCTTTGCAGATATGACGCTGATGCTTTCTGTGCCTTGATAACAACCTCGCGCGCTTCCTCATATAGATCATCATTCGCGCTGTTGTCGTCCAGTGATTCAAATAAGGCGTTTTTCTCGCTGTTCGGCGAGGCGAGGGTGATATCCTCGGGAATGGTGTCGCCGAATTTCCCGACAAGGTAGCTCACTACTTTTTTCACCTCATTTTCAGAAATGAACGCCGACTGCAATCGCACTGGTTTTGACATCTCGCCCGACATATAAAGCATATCTCCCGATCCGAGCAATTTTTCCGCCCCTCCCGTATCGAGAATGGTGCGCGAGTCGATCTGCGAAGCGACCTGGAGAGCGATCCGAGAGGGGATGTTCGCCTTGATAAGACCGGTGATGATGTTGACCGAAGGACGCTGAGTTGAAAGAATAAGGTGGATTCCGACAGCACGGCTCATCTGAGCGAGGCGCACGATCGCCGACTCCATTTCTCGCGGATAGCTTGTCATAATATCGGCGAGCTCGTCAATGACGATAGCGATGTAGGGCATTGATTCCGGCAAGTCGGAATCTTCTTCATTCGCATGGGTATTCCCTTCAAGCGCGGGGATGAGGATATTCTTATGGTACGATTCGATGTCGCGTACTTTTTCCGCCTCGAGTATGTCGTATCTCCTGTTCATTTCGTTCGCCGCCCACTTGAGCGCCTTGATCGCTTTCCCCGCATCGGTGATCACTGGTGTTTGAAGGTGGGGGATCTTATTGTACGCGGTAAGCTCGACGCGTTTCGGGTCGATCATAATGAAACGCAGGTTTGCTGGATGGTTGCGGTAGAGGAGGGATGTGATGATGGTATGAATGGCCACCGACTTCCCTGATCCGGTGGTTCCGGCAATAAGAAGATGCGGCATTTTTGCGAGGTCGGCAAAGTGTGATTTTCCGGATATTCCGCGACCGAGAGAGAGCAGAAGCGGACGGGCTGATTTTTTGTATTCTTCGGTCGAGAGCAGAGTGCCGAGTCCGACGGTCGTTTTTGTGCTGTTGGGTATCTCTATGCCGACAAGCGATTTGCCCGGAATAGGCGCTTCGATCCGTATCGGGTGAGCGGCGAGTGAGAGGGCGAGGTCGTTCTGCAATCCGACAATTCGCGAAAGTTTCACCCCTTCGGCTGGTTTGAGCGAGTAGCGGGTGATTGATGGTCCTATCTCGACATCATCCATTTCCACGAGAATGCCAAAGCTCTGCAACGTTCGTTTAATGATATTGGAATTTGCTTTGGTGTCTCCCACTCCCGGTTTTCCTTTGTCTCCCGCGAGGAGCGAGAGCGGAGGAGGGGTGTATTCGGATTGTGTAGCGTACATGCGCGAAAGATCGTCTCCTTCTCCGTCGAGAACCGCTTCGGTGGCGGTTTTTCTTGATTTCGCCTTTTTCGCCTTTGGGACAACCTCTTCAGGCTCCTCATTCTCTTCCTCAGTTTCAGCTTCCTCTTGCGCATCATCATCATCATCATCATCACCATCATCATCATCATTGGTGCCTTTAATAGAATTATCAACATTATCACTCTTGTTTTTTGGCGAGCGTTTAAAAAATGAAGGAATACTGAAAGCGGGCTTCCAGTCAAAGATTATCGAAAAAGAAATTATGAACAAGGCGGCAAGTAAAATGACGCTGATCCAAAAATCGAATAAGAAAACAAGCGGTGCCGCGATCTTTTCTCCAGTGATGCCCCCGGCATTCTTTCCGGCAAGAAGGTCGATAATGCCAAGACCTGAGACAAAGAATAATGTTGCTCCAACAATCGCCGGAAGGGCGATATTGGGGCGAGTATTTCGCAAAAAAAGTACGCCGAGCATCGCGAGGCAGATGGGGATCAAAAAATATCCCACGCCAAACGCGAATTCAAACCAGCGGTAAAAATTAGTCCCGGCAATGCCCGCCTTGCCCAAGCTTGCCAGCGCGAAAAAGATGGCGCCAACGAAAAAAAGTATGGAGAGCATGAAATGGCGCGTCTCTTCTTTGAGTGTCCCCATAATCCCTGTGCCTGTGTCTTTTCGTTTCTTTTTTTTCTTCATGAAACGTATCGTTTTTATCAAATTTACATCGCTAATAATAGCACCATTGGTGATAAACGCATAACAGCGACCCGCATGGCGTCGGGATCAAACGATATGGCGCGCTCGCGAGTAAAATCTTTGATAGCCGCTGTTTTTAAGAGGCGAATGATTCTTTGACTTATAGATTTTGTTTGCATATAATGGACAAAATAGGTGAACATCTTTCTCGCGCGATCGACCGCGCGAGCGGTCGCGGGAGTCCTTAAAAAGGACAAAATATATTGTCTTATGGATCAATACAAAAAGGACAAAAATGAATATGGCAATCGCATGAATCTTTCGTGGAAAGCGAGAAAAGAAATTGAAAGAAAAAGTGCTATTCCTCAAATCAATACTGGTGTTAATCAGATAAAAGACACATTATTAAGGACACCGACACAAAAAGACAATAATGTCCTTTTAAATAAAAAGACAGAAAAATTAACACTCGCGCTATACCTTGTTTCCGGTCTTCTGTCCGATAAAGAACCGCTCAAATGGAAAATAAGGGACAAAGCGATTGTTCTCCTTGATTACGCGAAAGGCGCAATCGATGAAGGAGAAAATGTGTCCGATAGAGAAGACTCGTTTATGCGTGTATCGCACGAGATCGTCGCGCTCCTCGAGATTGCGTCATTGAGTGGCATGGTTTCGGATATGAATTATTCCGTGTTAAAACGAGAGTGTTTTCATGCCCTTGATGTGTTTCGATCAGTGCGTGCGTATGAAAAAAAACATGGTGGGGTGTTGTTTCTGGATAATTTTTTCGTCGCTGATGATAGTGTCACCGGTGAGCATGATCGGCCAGTATCCGCGGTATCCTTTTTTGACGAGCCGGCATCCGTGCGAGGGGCACCTCCCAGAGCAGACGCGGCAAAGGGGTCTTATAAAGGACATGGTAAAGGACAACAATCAAAAGGACACATCTTCCCCTTGGGAACAATTCAGGGAAAGATGGCGCCGTCCCAAAAAGAACCGCCAAAAAACTTTGTTGATAGATCACCACGACAAGGACATGATAGAAAAGACACGATACTTGATATGTTCAAAAAGAATAAAGGAACTGAATTTACGATACGGGATATATCCGAGAATGTTTCAGGATGCAGTGCCAAGACTATTCAACGCGAGCTTGCAGCTCTTGTTTTGGCGGGGACGCTTATAAGGACAGGAGACAGAAGATGGAGCAGGTACATCCTCAAGTGATACGTTATAGAACAGGTGTCTTTATGGAGATCGTTTAGTGAGATAAGTTTCTCGCGAGTGTTTTTATTGGTAAAAGAGAAGGCAGGTGTAACTTTGGATTCCCGTTCCCTCATACCTTATAAAGGAAGCTCTTGCATTCGGAGCTTGAAAACAGTATTATCTATCGGGTGGTTTTTATGTATCGCGCACGCGGCGCGGTAGGCAAGTTATCCACATTTCGCTTTGCAGCTTTTGCCGTAAGCGATATAATTGTGCGTAGATTGGTGTCGTGCGAATTTTTCGCGTTTCACCAATCTATTTATATCTGAGATCGAGAGATTCTGTAGCAAGGGAACAGATCATTGACAACAAAATAGTGGTTTGATTGGTTCGGATATTTCGAACCAATCAAGATTGTTGGCAATGTATGTTTCTTTGTGGTCGAAGAAGTAATCATATACGGAATCGACAGAAGAGACGCGGTGCGTCATCGCGGACGTATCGCAATTGTAAAGTAAGCTACCTCGCATCGCAGATCGCGCATTATGCGGTCGCGGCGCGAGTTGGTGAATAATTGCGCGGGACAGCTAGTTTGAAGTCGAGCTAGGATTGCCCGCGCGTCGATAGTCTTGCTTCGCCAAACTTTATCAGTAACAGGCGAGAGCGGGCTATCATTAATAGGAAATATTATGAGTAATAAATTCAAGAAATCCAGAACAGCGAAAGCGATCTCGGGTTTTGTGGGTTTGACAACGGCTCTCCTTATGATGGGAGGAGCGGCGGTAGGAACCGCTTCAGCTCAATCCGTTGACGATCTCACCGCTCAGATCAACAGCTTGTTGGCGACCATTTCGGCCCTCCAAGCGCAACTCGCGACCATGCAAGGAGGAGGAACACCGGCAACGACCGGCTACACCTTCACCCGCAACCTTACGGTAGGCGACACGGGAGAAGACGTGCGTCAACTCCAGATGGTCCTCAACAGCAACGCGGCGACGCAAGTCGCCAGCTCGGGTGTGGGATCATCGGGTAATGAGACAACCTACTTCGGGTCGCTCACCAAAAGCGCCGTAGTCAAGTTCCAGAACTACTACGCCGCCGAGGTCTTGACCCCAGTCGGCCTCACCTCGGGAACCGGCTATGTCGGCGCTTCCACGAGAGCGAAGCTCAACACATTGACGGCGGGTACGGGCACCGGTACCGGAACTGGTACGGGTACGGGCACCGGCACGGGTGTTGGTGGAGCGCAACTCTTGGTCGCACCGGGAGTTCAACCTTCAAACTCGCTGATGCCGCCATCTGCGGCAAAACTTCCGTTCACCACATTCGTGGTTACGGCAGGATCGCAGAACGTAACGCTGAACAGCGTGGTGGTGCAGAAATCGGGACTTGGCGATGACGACAACTTTACCGGCGTCGTCCTCTTGGACGAAACCGGATCGCAGATCGGTCTTTCCAAGACGCTCAACTCGCTCCATCAGGCAACGATCGGCGAGGCGACCGTTATCCCGGCGGGAACGACGAGAACGTTCACTATCGCGGGTAACATTGCTGGATTAGCAGCGATGCAGTTAAATGCCGGACAGGTTGTCGGCATATCGGTTGTCGCGCTGAACGCTGACACGCCGGTTTTGGGAACACTTCCGATCACCGGAGCACAGCATACGGCAAACGCGACACTCACGATCGGCTCGGTGACGGTAGTAACCTCATCGCTGACGAACGTTTCGACATCAAAAGAAATTGGCACGACCAACCATGTATTCGCGGGAATCCGCGTTACGGCTGGCTCGGCTGAAAACATCAGACTTCGCGCAATCAGGTGGAACCAAACCGGTTCCGCGGGAGCGGGCGATCTCAACAATGTGGTTACCATGGTTGACGGTGCTTCATATCCGACGGTCGTTTCTGCCGACGGGAAGTACTTCACGACCTCGTTTGGTAACGGCATTGTGCTCGCGAAAGGGTTGGCAAAAGACATCACCGTTCAGGGTGACATCATCGGCGGTCCGGCGCGGAACGTCATCTTCGACATTGAAAAGGCGACCGACGTCTACATGACCGGCGAAACATACGGATACGGCGTCACGCCGCCCGCGGGAAGCGTAAGCGCAAGTGCATCTGCGTCAACGCAAGTGCTGACCGCCGGCACTCCGTGGTATGACGGCATCACCGTCACCATCAACGCCGGATCGGTATCATCGGTGTACAACTCATCGGCGGTACCCGCGCAAAACATCGCGGTCAATGATTCAAACACACCGCTCGGCGGATTCACGGTGAATATCGCCGGTGAACCGGTCACGGTTGGTAGCTCGGTGTTTCACATCGCGAGTGCTTCGACGTCAAACAGCATCACAAACGTAACGATCTTTGACGGCAACGGCAACGCGATCGCCGGACCGGCGGATATCGTGGGAGATGGAAGCGAAGGGACTCTTACGTTCTCTGACCCCATCACCTATCCGACGGGCGTATCGAATCTCGTCTTGAAGGGAACACTAAGTCCATCAACGGGCGGATGGATCACCGGCAACACGGTTCAAGCGTCGACGACTCCGTCGTCTGACTGGACCAGCGTTACCGGCGATGTAACCGGCAACACGATCGATCTCTCGGGTGTCGGCTTGGTAACGATGAGCTCGATGAACGTCCGCACCGCGGCGCTCACCGTTTCGGTTTCAACGCTTCCTCCGGCGCAGACAATCGTCGGTGGTGGCGTGATTGAATTCGCGCGCTACATCTTTGACTCGACGCAGTCGGGCGAGGATATCCGCGTAGCGAACATTCCGCTCTTCTACTACACGAATGGAACGAGAAACGATCTTTCCAACTGTCAGCTCTTTGATGGCACGATGTCGGTAACCACCGGTTCCAACGTCTTGAATCCGTCATCGAGCGACACCGCTTCGTCAACATCGTTCACGTTTGACGGCGGCGGATTGGTCATTCCGAAACAGTCCTCAAAGACGCTCGCGGTCAAGTGTAACGTCAAGAGCGGCACGGAGTCTCTCTACCGGTGGGGTCTTGACTCCGCGGAAGCGACAACCTACACCGGAGCGACCGGCGTTGGTAGCGGCACGACGGTTGTCGAGTCTCTCACGTATGCAAACGGCAATGTCATGACCGGCGTGCCGAGCGGATCGTACACAGTAACGAATGACACGTCGGTGCTCTACGGAGTCGCCCAAGCGGGCACATCGGGAGTAACTCTCGGCGCGTTTCGCTTCGAAGCGGGATCATCCGAAGACGTCATCTTGAAGCAGATTGCTCTCGAACTCGGGAACACCGCTTCAAACTCACCAGCCGACCTCATGGCCCAGAAGGTAACTCTTTGGAATGGAGGCACGCAGGTGGGTACGGCGCAGTTCGGATCGGGTGCGACGCCTGACTTCGCGACATCAACCCTCTCGACCCCGGTAACCGTTACAAAGTCTGAATCGGTAACCATTACGGTCAAGGGTGACCTTTCGCCGCAAAACGCGGTTGAAGGAACACCGGGTGCGTTCGTTCAAGTTAACTACGACGGTAGCAATAACGGTCTCAATGGCAACTACGCCACGGGCGCGTCATCAAACGCGACAGTATCGGGCGGAACAACGTCTGACGTAACCACAAACGGTGTTCGTGTCTTCCGAACCGTTCCGACAATTGCGGTCGTATCGACTGGCGGCGCTGGTCTTGCCGCAGGCACGGATCTTTACAAAGTAAAGATTACCGCCGGATCGGGCAGAGATGTTCTCATGAGCGCGCTTACCTTTGACGTTGGTAGCAACGGCATCGGATTCGCGAGCGGAGTCAAGCTCTACGGTCCGAGTGGCGCGGTCAACGCGACAGCGGTGGCCACGTCGACTGACGAGGATCTTACCAACGATCGGTTGAGAGTCATCTTCGACGATACGAACGTTGATCGCTTGATCCCAGCGGGAACGAGCAAGACATTCGGTTTCCGATTGGAGAGTCTCACCGGTCTGACAACGGCAAACCAGGAGTCAATCACAATCGCGCTTGTGTCTGACACCGGTTATCCGTCGCTCTCGACACTGATGGGCACAGTTGCGGGAATCGAAGGAAGTGCTTCGACAACCGACCGACTCATCTGGTCGCCGAACTCAACGACAACTCCGGAAGCGACACTGGCGAAGAATTCGAACCTTGACTGGACAAACAGCTATGGCTTGCCTGGCTTCCCCGGTCTTGGTCAGAACTTCTCGACACAGTCGTTCACGGACTAATCACAACAATAAGCCTCTTGTGGCCCGCTCGAGTATCGTTTGATAGATAAGCGAACTTAACGGATGATTGATCGTCGATAGCATATTACATAGCTACGAGATCTCGTTCCAACAGCTCGCAAGGATTGACGACTGATACCAAGCAGGGTGGCTCGCACAAAACCCCGTACTCTTCATGAGTCCGGGGTTTTTGCGTTGCTAATTTTCTGGGAGGTTTCTGGGAGGTTTCTGGGAGGTTTCTGGGAGGTTTCTGGGAGGTTTCCCGCCGACCGATTTTACATAGGTCTCATAGGTAGGTCCGACCTACCTATGAGGTTGGTGGATCATTCGAGCATCGATCTTTGATCCAAATCAGAGTTGAAATTCAGCCATTCCTTAATGAAATGTTCAAAACTGCTTACTTCCATGAAGTATTGAGGAAATGCTTTGTAAGTAAGAATATTTTGTTCCAGGCGAGTTTCTTTCTTTGTGTAATCGACATAACTTGAAAACGAATATGATGTAAGATATTTGATTGCTGCGTTTCTGTCTGCGATCCCTGTTTCTTTCCATCCCGGCTCAATGATCTTGATCGGGTTTAAGTGAACATAGGCGAAAAGATATTTTAGATACTCATCAGTATCGACACGTTTTGCCTTGAATCGCCCTTCAAAAAGTCCGCCGGTTCGCTTGTTTCGATTGTTGAAATACATAGAATAGGCAGTTGCAAGTTTTTGCATAAAGGAACTGATCCCGCCGTCTCTTTTTTCTTGCAGGAGCAAATGAAAATGATTTGGCATAAGGCAATACGCTCCAATGTCGACCAGAGTATCCCCCCGCGGGAGCAGAAACCCATCTTTTAGGTAGGTCCGACCTAACCTAACTTGTGTGAGGAAATTATCAAGACGGATCACTCCAGCACTGTTTGCCGTGTAAAGGAGAAGTTGGAAGCGCCGATAATCGCGTTCGTCCAAGAATATTTCACGCTTATCAGTACCACGATTATAGAGGTGATAGAATTCTCCTTGCGCAAAAGGTGTCTTTCTTTGCATCCATCTATTCTAGCATATCAAGGTAGGTCCGACCTATCCTATTAGCCTAAGTTACATGGCTCCGGTTGATCTCTCTGCGAGGGTGTTTTTTTAGTTGTCTTTCGGGGTATTTTTCGCTATAATCAACAGTACATGAAGGCAAACAACAACAAAAATATCATTAGTGTAGTGATCGCGATTGCGATTGTTCTTGCGCTCGGGTATTACTTGTATCGCGCTATCGCCCTGTCTGACAACCCTGATGCCGTAACTCCTTTGTCTAGCGCAACTACTACGACAGAAACGCTCAATAATGACCTATCCGTTATCGAGAGCGGCGAAAACATCGCCACGGAAGCGTCTTTGCCGACGATGCCTATTCCCGATCTCGATCGAGAGGTACGCCCGCCGGAGGCGATGCAAAAAGATATTGCTGACGCGCTCGTTCGCCAGGTTGCCGAGATCATTACGTCGCTCAAGCGAAATCCTGACGATATCGCCGGATGGAGCGATCTCGGGATGGTGCGTAAGTCTCTTGGAGATTACGAAGGGACGCGACAGGCATGGGAATACGTGGCGGCTTTGCGTCCAAACGACTATCTGGCATTCGTGAATCTTGGTGATTTGTACGGGTATTACCTTAAAGATAATGCGCAAGCGGAAAAAAACTTCAAGCATGCGATAGTGAACGATCCGACGCGCGTGTATCTTTATTTCAAAACGTACGAATTTTATCGCGATATTGGAGAACCGAACAAGGCACGCGTGGTTGTTGAGCGTGGGGTCGCGGCAAATCCCGACTCGGCAGAACTCCGAAACCTTCTTGGCTCGATTAAGTAAAAACGAAGTCAATGATTGGCCTAATCCCTAATATGATGGAGATGTCTTTAAAACAAGACGATTAAGCGCAACAATGATTAATAAAACATTGAATTTATATATGATGCGGAGGATCGCAAAAAAATAAGACATGCTATTATGCTATAATAATAGTGCGAGGTCGTTTGTAAAAAAGTTTATTATTCATTTAAACTAAAATTTATATGAGAGAAGAAGAATCGTTCCGCAAGGGCAATCCTTTTCAGGAGAAAAATGATTTTTTTAAAAAAAATGTGATACCGAACATACCTCAAGACTTGATTGCGGTTGATGATGTTATTTTTGATGAGATGGCGCAAAGACCCGGGACGGGGATTCCTGATGACTATCTTGAACTCGCAAAACTTACCCAGGAATTGAGGCACCGATGGCAAAGTGATGCAGGATATGAAGCAAGTCAAGCCCAAATGCATCCAGAAAACTTTGCATCTAAATTAGCGAGATTTCAAGAATTACTGACTGAAAGGGTGAGAAAAGAGCAGGAACTTCTTACCGCGCTCCGTGAATTTTACACGCCTGATTCTGAAAAATAAAAAAAGTGCGGGCAGGTCAAAAGGAGATAGAGTGATCTCGACCAAAGAAAATAAAAGAAGGACGTTTTTCCACAGGATTTCCCCAACTTGTGCACAACTCTTTACACATGTTTATCCACATGACCATCATGGTTGTGGTACTATTGATAGCATGAAGCAATTGCTTACTCGCTCGTTTTTTAAACTCGTTGCCGGCTTTTGGGGTATTCTCACTATCGGGATCATCAGTCTTTTTGTGGCGGGGGTGTATTATGGACAAGAAAGTATTCCGGATACATCGGGCGGTATTCATGCGGATTATCGTACGGTGTACGATACGAATTAAAAACACTGCCGTCGGGCACCCCTCGCATCTCCTTTTCAGAAAATAATCCGTGTGTGGACATTACCACAACAAGTTGACATTCGTGCGATTTCGCGTATACTCCTTATTGAAGCCGTAGAAAATAGGCGATCAATAAGCCCTATCGAGGTCGAAATAAGCCCGTATCGCGGGCTTTCGGTGGACGGCTTGTCGAAAGATGAGCTTTTTTTGTTAGAACACAATATATTGTTACTTATGGCGATACGTAAGGATAAAAAAAAGGAGATTGTCGCAAGGATAAAAGACGTGATCACTTCGTCAAACTCAGTGGTATTTGTCAATTTCCACGGGGTCAACGTAGCAGACACGACTGAACTTCGCAACGGGTTGCGTGAGAATAATGTCGGCTATCTGGTGGCGAAGAAGACTTTGGTGCGCAAGGTACTCGAGGGTACTGCCGTTAATGGGGCAATGCCGACACTTGATGGAGAGATTGCTCTTGCTTATGGCGAAGACATGATCGCGCCCGCGCGAGAGGTGTTTGCTTTTCAGAGTAAGCACAAGGAAGGTATTGCCATCCTCGGGGGTGTCTTCGAAGGGGGATACATGGACAAAGGGGCAATGACCGCTATTGCGTCAATTCCTCCCGTCAATGTGCTTTATGGACAGTTCGTGAATCTTATCAATAGTCCGATACAGCGTTTCGTTTCGGTGTTGGGGCAGATTATGGAACACAAAGTGTAAAGAGTTGATTATCAGCACATAATACATGAAAAAATTACCATGACAGACGAAAAGAAAACCGCAGAGGAGAAGAAAGATGAAAAAACTCCCAAAGTAAGCGAAACAAAGCCGGAAGAGAAATCAGTGCCGGTTGAATCGAAAGAGGAGAAAAAAGCTGAAACGGACACCGCAGATGTTGAGGTGCCGGCGAAATTCAAGGATATTGTCGGGAAGATTGAAAATATGAGCGTTGTTGAACTCAATGAACTCGTAAAATTACTCGAGAAGAAATTCGGCGTCTCTGCGGTTGCGGCGGTCGCCGTTGCGCCGGGCGCGTCAGCAGAAGGAGCAAGTGAACAAGATTCATTCAGGGTTGAACTTTCCGCCGCGGGAAGTACGCCGATACAGGTCATTAAGGCGATAAAATCGGCTCTTGGTCTTGGACTCAAAGAAGCGAAAGATATTGTTGATGCCGCTCCTGCGATGGTTAAGGAAGGAGTGAAGAAAGATGAAGCGGAGGCGCTTAAGAAGGCGATAGAGGGAGCTGGCGGGAAGGTAACGCTGAAGTAAGGAGTTCGTTCCCTGTTTCGATTTTCCGTTTGCAAAAATCCTGCCACCGAATAGGGGTAGGATTTTTGCGCAACAGGGGGTATTTTGTGGAATTGCGCTCGATGACATGCTAAAATGTTTCGCATGGACATTCTGGCCAAACTTTTCGGCGGGACGGCGCGTGTGAAGATCATGCGCTTGTTTCTCTTAAACCCGGGAGGTACTTTTGAAAATAAAGATATCGCCACCAAGAGTAAGGTGCACATTGCAATGGTGCGCAAAGAGCTCGCGCTTCTTGGATCGATCGGTTTTGTAAAAAAACGAAGTTTCTTTAAAGAAGTACCGGTGGATGGTGGAAAGAACAAAGGGGTGCATAAAAAGAGGGTTATGGGATGGCAACTGCGCGATGATTTTCCCTTACTTGTCTCTGTTCGGAATCTTATGGTCAATACCGAACCGCTTCGTCGGCAAGAGATCGCCAACCGGATCAAACGAGGCGGTAACATAAAACTCGTGATAGTTTCCGGTTTCTTTGTGCACAATTCCGACAGTAGTCTCGATATCTTGATCGTCGGTGATAATTTGAAAAAAAGTGCTATCGAGAATGCTGTAGCGGTCATTGAGTCTGAAGTGGGGAAAGAGCTTAACTATGCCTTTCTCAATACGTCCGACTTTAAATATCGCTTGAGTGTCTACGATAAATTCATACGGGATATTCTCGATTATCCCCATGAAAAAATTGTGGATAAGCTCGGAATATAGCCATTATATCCGCACGTTATCCACACTATTCGAGCATCCTGTTCCGTTTGTTTGATAAATGATGGTATTATATAGAGAAGGTTAAAAGTCAATAGTAGACACCTCGTTTGTGTCGAAAGAACGTGACAGGGGAAAGTTTATTTTTATTAGTTATCAATAGTAACGTTAAAAAAATGAATGAAACAGCAAATACCATTGGTGTCCTTGGATCGCAGTTAGGGGATTCATTCCAGAATATCGGCAGTGGAGTGGGAGAGTATCTTCCAAAGATCATTATTGCGATTCTCATACTCGTTGTCGGCTGGGTCGTCGGCGCGGTTGTTGGCAAACTGATAGCAAAGATCATTGAAGCACTCAAGGTTGACCAGGTGCTTCAAAGCGCGGGTGCGGAAGATGTTGTTACACGCGCCGGGTTCAAACTTGATTCAGGCGCGTTCATTGGCGGTCTAGTCAAGTGGTTCATAATAGTGGTCTTCCTCGTCGCTTCTTTTGATATTTTGGGGCTTGTAGAGGTGAATAAGTTTATGGGCGATGTCGTGCTCAACTATCTTCCGAATGTAATCGTTGCGGTCTTGATCCTCATCATTGCGGCGGTGATCGCTGATTCTTTGAAAAAGATCGTTGCTGGCGGAGCAAAAGCGGCGACCGGTGTCGGTTCCGCGCATTTGATCGGCGTTGTCGCGCATTGGTCGGTATGGATATTCGCGATCATTATTGCGTTTGCGCACCTTGGTGTGGCGCCGGATTTCATGCTTACGCTCTTCACCGGTTTCGTGGCAATGCTTGCGCTTGCGGGCGGGCTTGCGTTTGGGCTCGGTGGCAAGGACGCGGCCGCGGAATTCATCGCGAAGATAAAAAGCGATGTTTCTTCACATCGCAAATCGTAACCGTTATTCTTTACTTTAGGCAAAAAACCGCCGACATATCGGCGGTTTTTTTATCGCGTGTTCTCGCTCTGCTTGCCGGTCTGTTTTTAAGACATGGGTATTCACATAGGGCTTATTCTCGGCGTTGTACAACCAGTGTTCAGTTAACCTTCAAGGGTGACACTGTGGATAAATAATAATTAAACTTTTCAATCGGTATCATGCCGTTCAAGTATCTTCCTAAATGGATTCTCTCGTAGTTGTAGAAGTGTAAATATTCTTCA
>Ga0210032_1000106_pt1 | contig 73111 bp, 62 predicted proteins | sample CryGeyCG2114_250_2_FD_185458 | JGI IMG/M metagenome (GOLD analysis project Ga0210032, IMG submission 185458) | Groundwater microbial communities from aquifer - Crystal Geyser CG13_big_fil_rev_8/21/14_2.50 (SPAdes) (version 2) | ecosystem: Environmental > Aquatic > Deep subsurface > Groundwater ... | reverse complement strand
AGCGCTGGGGGACAGGTGGCTGTCAATCATCCTCCCGTGATTCAATCTCTGACGGCCAGTAAAACCAGTTTGCCCGGCGTGGGGGCTCCTGTTCAGCTCACTTGTTTAGCCACAGATGAGCAAGTGCTGCCTTCGACGGCCTATACCTGGTCGTGTTCGAACTGTGGCAATGCCAGTTTTAGTTCAACTCATGGAGCCTCGACGGTTTGGACTGCACCAGATCTGCCGGGCACTTATACGATCAAGGTACAGGTCTCCGATGGGGTGAATCCGGCCGCAGAACGCACTCAGACCCTTGTTGTGACACAGCTTTTAGCCGATGTAGTGGTGAATGGAGTTTACCAATGACCAAAAGATTTCTGTGGGTGGGGGCTGCGCTGCTTTTTTCCTGTCAGGCATCCTCACTGTCTTCCTTGGGGCCTCTTGTGCGCTCTCAGGATCACGCCTTGATTTGGATTGTGCCGGGGCCCTCCCCCCGCTTGCAAATTGCGATTCAATATCCGCAGATGCTTCCTTTGCCGCGTGGCTTTCGCACCCAGGCTGTGGATTGTGCGCGTTTTTCCCGCTTTCAGGTCTCTGTGGTGGGAGCAGGCATTGCCCAGACGCTTTATCCTGCAGGAGCCGATGCCGGGCAAAATCACAGTATTCCAGCGACAGGTTGTACGCTGAACACCACCCTTACTCAGGTTCCCTCGGGAGAGGCCAGAGTGGCCCGGATTATTCCCTACGATGCTACAGGCGCCGAAATTCCAGGCCTGACCCTCAGCGCTGTCTTTGATATCACCCATACGCCGACGACGGTCGAACTCAGTTATCGTTCGAGTCCTGCCGGACTTTTGGTTTATGATTTGCTCACGAGCCAGAATAATCCTTTGATGGCCACCCATTTGGATCGGGCGGCCCTGCAAACCTTGGTAGATACAGTGACTGGGGCTCAGGGCAGTTTTCCTAACTATACGTATACGACCCATCCTTTTTTGGTAGACCGGGCTGAAATTTTACAGGATTTACTCGCCAATGGTGGGAATATAGCGGCCTTGAACCCACATAAGGCGGGATATACGCTTGCCACAGGTTCAATTCAAGGCTCACTTTCTGGCTTGGTGGCCAGTGATCAGGTCAATCTGCGCTTAATGGACCCTCTCAGCTCTGTGCTTCAGAATCAGGGCAATGGTGCTTTCTCCTTTAACCAGGTCCCACCCGGCACCTGGAAACTTGAACTCACAGCCCCAGCGGGCTATACCCATACGGCTCCGGCCACTGTCACCGTAACCGAAGGGGGCACTTTAGATTTGGGAAATCTGGTTTTCACTCCGTCTCGTCCTGTGATTAGCAGTTTGGGGGCCAGTTCGGGCGCTCAGGGAGACACTCTTTTGATTACGGGCAGTCAGTTTCATGCCAGTGCAGCAGGCAATACGGTTAAATTTGGCAATACCACAATCCCCAGTTCAGATATTACGGTGCTTAGCAGTACGCAATTGCGGGTCAAAATTCCGACGGTTCCACTGGGTGATACCACGGTATCGGTCAGTGTGGGCACCCAGACCGCTGTGAATACGCCCGCCTTTCGGATTGTGCCTCCGACCCCTCTGAATATAAGTGCAACGAACCTCTCGACCTCTGGTTTTACGCTGAATTGGGGCGCGGTAACGGGGGCTGAAAGTTATCGCATTTACCAAAATGGGGTTTTGTTGCAAAGTGTCAATGCTCCACAGACCCAGCTGAATATGACTGGACTTTCTGCCGCAAGCCTCTACAATATGCAGGTCTCAGCTTTGGTCGGAGGGGTCGAAAGTGCCCTTTCACAGACCTTAGAAGTCGCGACCCTCTCTAACTGGGTGGGCTGGGGCAGTGTGGGGCTGGGCAGTGAGAATATTCAGGCTTTGGCGGCTCTGAAGACCGATTCCCAAGTGGTTTGGGCAGGATCGGCTGTGGCGGGAGCCTCGCAGGGAGGGGTCTGGAAATGCACTGCCAGTGGTGGAACCGACAGTTGTGTCAATAGGCTGGCGGGTGCAACTTCTGGGACGGTTCAGGCCCTGGCTATTCACCCCACCAATGCTCAGATTCTCTTGGCCGGAACCCAGAGTCAGGGCATCTACCGCAGCAACGATGGCGGGGCACATTGGAGTGTTTTGGGCGCAGCGGCAGGTTTGAGTCATTTAGATGTGCGGGCTCTGGCGATAGATGCCCGAAGCCCAGACACGATCTATGCAGGTACCTATGGTGGCGGCGTTTTTGTCAGCAAGGATGCTGGTTTAAGCTGGGCTTCGGTCAGTACTGGGCTGCAGAGCCAAAAGATCAGTTCTCTTTCTCTATTTTATCCAGCAGCTCCCAATGCCACGCTGCTCTATGCTGGCAGCTATGGTGCTGGGGTGCACCGTGCCAGTGCGGACACTGTCGCGAGCACGGGGTGGACCACGATCAACAATGGTTTGTCCTTTGCTTCGGGGTTTTTCCTTTCGGGGGTCGATGTGCGGGCTTTGGTCGCCCATCCTACCGTTTCAGCCCGTCTTTATGGCGGGGGCTTGGGCGGTTGTTTTATCAACTTTGTCTGCACCCCCCCAGGTGGCCCTTCTGGCGGCTATTTTGTTGGGGTCTGGCAGCGTGAGGATCCGGGCAATTGGGTTCAGATTGGCCGAGATGCCACCCATGGCTATCCCTTGGGATCCAGTGGGACAGGTCTGGACAATATGGATGTCTTGGCTCTGGCGATTGATCCGGTCATTACTCAAAATGTCTATGTGGCGACCCGTGGCGGGATTTTCCGCAGCACCAATGGGGGCAGCGCCTGGGCTCAGATGGGCACGGGGTTGGCCAATCCCTCCTTGGAGGTCAATACGATTGCCGTGAATCCGGTTCGCCTCTATATGGGCACCACGGCAGGTGTTTTCCGGGCTCAATAGGATGCTTTGATTTTTAAATAATTTAATGGCCAAGAAAATGAGAAACGGCGACGCTGCTGGCGCCACCGGTGACTGCACCAAAGCTGGCACCCAAGCTTACAGCATATAAACTGCGCTCAGCAATCAGACCGACCGCACCCCCGGCAATCGCTCCTGCCAGTGTTCCATATACACCAGCTTTCGTTTTCGTGTCGGTAAGTTGAGCAACGGTTGCTCCTGTGAGCAAACCGACGCCTGCACCCAAACGTGCTCCAAATGAGAAAGCACCCACCAGATCATAACCGTTGTTGATCACCATGTCTGCAACCCCTGCGCCGAGGCCACCCACACTTCCACCGACCAATAAACCGGCAAAGCTGCCCCCCAATACGTTCATCACTGGGCTCTTTGAATGGGTCTGCACTTCGAGATGGTCTTTTTGAATATTCGTTTGTTTGGTTTCTAATTTTATTGCTTCAGATTTTTGAGCAGGTTTGGCTTGGCTTGGCGTTTGTAAACTGACAGAATTTTGAACAAAATTAATTGAAGACATGGTGTTACTCTCTCTGGATATGTGTTTCTCTAGAAAGTTTATCGTGCAAATTGGGGTCAAACATGTGTATCTTAGGATTTAGATTAAGTTAAATTTCATTTAATGGGAAACTGATTCTTTCCCATACAGCCAATCCAGGTCTTCGGCATTTAGAGCTTTGGCCAGCTTTAAAGCTTCCACCGTGCGTCTGAGCTGCGCCACACTGCGAGGACCGATGATCAAAAAATCACTGCGAGGATGCGCCAGTGCATAGGCATTCACAAACTGATCGAGGCTGTAATGGGTCTGGTGTTGAAGATTAAACGCTTTGGCAAAGGCTTCTGCGCGCAAATAGCGTTGATGATTCGCTTCTGTAAAGATCGCATCAAAGAGGTTGCGCCAATACCTGTCTTTTTGCATCTTGAGGCGATAGGCATGGGCTTTGGCGCTTTCCCACCCCCTTGAAAAAATCGAAAACCCGCCCAGGGGGGAATAGGGCATGAGGCTGATCCCCCTTTGAAAATCAGCCCGCATCATCTCGGCATGTTTGACTTGAACGCCGCCAGAGTGAATCGTCACCGGCCCCATTTCAAGCAGCGAAAAATAGGGGCTGTTGCAAAGCGGCTGGCTGAAATCTGGGTGAGTTTGCGCCAGTTGCAGGGCTTCTTCGACACGGGCCGTGCGCCAATTGGAAAGGCCTAAAAAATCAAAATGCTGGGTCAGCAGGGGGGCAGAGAGCGCTTCGAGGACGGTCTGCACAGGAGTTTGTTCCCGTTTGACCCGCTGATAATTATTAAAATCTGCATCGTCACGGTGCATGAGATAAATGCTGATCTTTTGCCGGTACTGGGCTCTGGATTTTTCGAGTTCTTCAGATACCTGAGTCACAATCTCTGCTTTACTGGTTTTGAGGCGGCTTTGGTAGGTGCCTGGCCCCAAATCTCGAGGGAATCCGCCCTTGGTAATCACATGCAGATCCGTTCGATTTTGGCGGGCAAGCCATGCGCCCAGGCGGATTTCGATTTTGTCGGTATAAATCGGGGCGGTATCGAAGGTATTGATTCCCAATTTGAGGGCTTCATTCAAAACTTCAAGGGTTTGTACCTGGGGCAGATTGCCCAGATGATCCGTGCCCAGAATCAGGCGAGAGAGTTGTTTACAGAGGCCCTGTCGGGAACAGAGCGTGCGGTATTCCATCGCGGGAGAAGGGGGCGCAGCCGATTCCGCTGTCTGCGCGAGCAGGCAAACTCCCAATAACCCGAAAACAAGAGCTTTCATAGTGTTTACCCTGTGTTTTGGCTGGGTTTCTGTCGCTTTGAATTTCTGTGTTTTTTCAGCCCTACTGAATCTCATCTCGCCTTTCAGCCTCTCAAACCAGACAGATTCAGAACAAGCCCGTGACCTGGCCGGTTTCTGTATCCACATCAATGCGGCGGTAGGCTGGATCTGAAGCGGTTCCAGGCATGAGTTTGATATCCCCGGCCACAGGGACGACAAATCCCGCCCCTTGATACACTTTCAGTTCCCGAACGGTTAATTCCCAATCCTGGGGGCGCCCTTTCAAGGCGGGGTTGTCTGAGAGCGAAAGGTGGGTTTTGGCCATGCAGGTTCCAAATTTCGACACGATCGGATCCGCTTCAATTTTTTTCAATTGGGCCTTGGCGGCAGGCAGGAATTGAACGCCCTTTGCCCCATAGATGCGGGTCGCAATCCGCTCAATTTTTTCAGAAAGTGGCAGACTGTCAGGATAGAGAAATTCAAATTCAGATTTTTCTTGACAGGCATCCAATACGGCTTCTGCCAATGCTTCAGCTCCGGCACCGCCCAGTTCCCAATGGCGAGAAACCGCAAAGCGCGCTTCCATCGATTCAACGGCCTGGCGTACCCTTTCAACTTCTTCCGGGCTGTCCGTAACAAAATGGTTTAAGCAAACCACCGCAGGCACGCCACTTTGCCGCACGATTTCAAGGTGGGCTTTCAGATTCTCCAGGCCTTTTTCGACCAGTTCAGGTGCTGATTGGGTATAGGCGGGGTCAAGCGGTTTTCCCGGGGCTACGGCAGGCCCCCCACCATGCATTTTCAAGGCGCGGACAGTCGCCACGATTACGGCACAGGAGGGCCGCAGGCCAGAAAAACGGCATTTCAGGTTCCAGAATTTTTCGAAGCCAATATCTGCACCAAAGCCACTTTCGGTGACATGGTAATCTGCAAGTTTCAACCCCAGTCGATCTGCCAGGATTGACGACTGGCCCAGGGCAATATTTGCAAAAGGCCCAGCATGCACCAAAACAGGTTGACCTTCCAGGGTTTGCATGAGATTGGGATTGAGGGCCTTGACCATCAAAGCGCTCATGGCACCATCCACCTCCAGATCTGCACAGGTCACGGGTTTTCCGGATTTATCATAGGCCAAAATCATCTTGGCGATCCGGGCCCGCAGGTCGGCCAGATCATTCGCCACGCTTAAAATGGCCATCAATTCACTGGAGACTGCAATTTGAAAGCCCGACTGGGTCAGCAGTCCATCCATTTTACCGCCCATGCCGATCACAATTTCGCGCAGGGATTGGGCGCAAAGATCCATGACCCAGCCGGTGGCCAGATTGCGGGGATCAATATTCAGGCGTTTGAGATTTTTGCTTTCAAGCAGGGCATCGTCATAATTAAATTCATGTTGCATGCGGCTGGTCAGGGCCACCATGCCAAGATTATGTGCCGTGATAATAGCGTCGAAATCGCCGGTTAAACCCAGACTGAACTCACTCAGCGGAATGCATTGGGCATAACCGCCGCCTGCGGCAGAGCCTTTGATATTGAAGATCGGGCCCATGGAAGGTTGGCGAATCGCGCCGGTGACCCGCTTGCCCAAGCGACCCAGACCCTGAATCAGACCTATCGTGGTGGTGGATTTACCTTCCCCCAGGGGGGTCGGCGTAATCGCCGTGACGTCAATATAATGGCCTTGGGGCTGATCCTTGAGGCGTTCCAGAATTTTGCGATAATCCAGTTTGGCCAGAAAATGGCCATGGGGCAAAATTTCCTGAGGATCCAGCCCCAGGGCGTCTCCCAACTCCCAGGCGGTTTTCATTTCGGGTTCGGCGTCGCGTGCAATTTCCCAATCGGCTTTCATGGGGGTCTCCTTCAACAGTCTTTCAGGCGCAGAACCATTGTGCCACAGGCCCGACTTGAAAAAATAGCGAACAGATCAATTTTTGAAACAAAAATCAAATTGGATATTATGGGGTTGTCACGCTGCTGAACCAGTTTCTGAAACTTTGCTCAATTTCTTCTGCGCTGCGGGGTTCAAGCCAGGCTTCAAAGCTTTCCTGGGTTTGGGTTTGAATGTGCTTGCGAAAACCGGCAATGCTCAAACCCAAATCTTGGCCATTCAAGCCAGTCCAGGCCATGACCCGCTCGCCATTGAATTTTTCACGCTGGGCTTCAAAACCCGCCTGTTCCTGGGCATAGGCTTTCAATTGGCCGAGCAAATCGGCTTGGGGAAAGGCATTGTGCAGCCGAATTAAATAAACCGATTTGTCCTCTTCAAAGCGATAGGCTTTGAAGCTTTGCTGATCAAGCCATGTGAGAAATTCTTGGTAGGTAAAGCGCTTTTTATTGCGGGTACGGTTTTGATGGTTGAGGGCTTCATAGGCGAAGATCTCTGGATTGAAATAGGGGGTAGTGCAGACAAATTCAAAGATTTCAGCCAGATTTTCAAAGCCTTTTTGCCAGCGTTGATAATCATAGCCCAGAAAGGCATAGATTTCAGCTGGCTGGGTAGAAAGTTGCAGCTTTTGCGCCCGATGGCCGCTTTCCGTGCGGATTTGATAGGTCAGCCCGTCCCAGCCAAATTTAACGCCGAATTTATGCGCAATCCGGCCCACCAAATTGTTGAGATCGTTATAGGCAAAGTAGAATTGGGCAGTGGCAAAATGTTCAGGGGCGACGAAAATCAGGTCGGTCTGAAAATTTTCATATTTAAACGAGACGATGTCTTTGTTCCAAAATATATCCTGAGTTTGTAGCGCAAACCCTTCAATCAGCAGTTTTTCCAATTCCCGACGCTCAGGGCGGGGTTTTTCAATCAAGAGGTCGAGATCGCCAAAATCTGGTTTCTGGTGGTAATAGGGAATTTCTCGGATCTTCTTGAAATGAGGCGTCAGGCGGTTTTTTACCTCCTGCGCGTAAATTTTATAGTCTGCTGCATTCAGACGCTTGAGATGCTCAAATGCGTTGCCTCCCATCGAGTTTGCCTCCTTTGCATAGGTTCATTTATTTCTAATATTCATGACTTTAAACGGTTCACAAAGATTGATCAAGTTTTTATACAGGTCAATGATTGAAAACAAAACAGATTCTCATTCAATCATTATCTTCAGTAAAACTTTAAGACATGTTTTTTGAGGGGGGCCATCCTTTTGCAGAGATTCAGGTGGTAAAGCAGATGCTTGACGGGGCTGCAGCCCATGCCTGGGCTTGAAAATTGGCGCGCTGATTCTGAACGACAAATAAAAAGTTTGATTGAGAGGATTTACAAGCCTACTCCTGATCTTCTATAATTATTTACAAAAAAGTAAATTGATGGGATGTAAAGATGAAACAATGTAGAAGCTGCCAAGGTTTTGTTCCGCCCAGTTATCAACAATGTCCCCATTGTGATCGAATGATCAAAACCTCAGCCGCCCGATCCTGGAAACTTGCGGCGAATCTATTCTTGGGAAGCAGTTTGACCATGACACTTTCCGCCTGTTATGGGACGCCTCCTCCAATGCCGGAATGTGATCCTAAAATTGAAAACCAGGGAGCTTGTGTCACGTCTTCTCCATCTCCCACAAATTCAGGAGAACCCTCCCCACCTGCTTCAGAATCGCCGGTAGCTTCGGCATCGCCCTCTGCTGCCCCCACGGTTTCTCCGCAAAGTACTGCTTCACCCAGCCCAGAGGCCAGCACAAAACCGTGAGCAGATCGCTGGAACGTTGGTCTGAGCTGAAAGGCAGGCAGATTGAGCCCGAGCAACCAAAACTTTTTCCGGCCTATGTGGTCTGGGAACTGACACTTAGCTGCGATCATGCCTGTCTACATTGTGGTTCGCGTGCGGCAGTCTCCCGCCAGCAGGAACTGAGCCCAGAAGAAGCCCTGTTGATTGTTCCTCAGTTGGCAGAACTCGGTACGCGCGAAGTCGTTCTGATCGGGGGAGAGGCTTATCTCTCTCCCGTTTTTTTGCCCCTGGTTTCAGCTTTGGCCGAGGCGGGTATCACCCCAGTCATGACCACGGGCGGCTGGGACATGACGCCTGAACGCGCTCGAACCATGGCACAAGCTGGTATGAAGCGTGTTTCAGTCAGTCTTGATGGGCTTGAAAAGGCCCATCAGCAGATTCGCCAGCGCCGGGACAGTTTTAAACACGCTTTGCGGGCTATGACCGCTATTGGCGATGCGGGAATGGATATAAGCGCCAATACGCATTTTAATCGTCTCAATCAGGCTGATCTGGAAGGCCTCTATACTCTATTGAAAATGCAGGGGGTACGAAGTTGGCAGATTCAGATTACAGCTGCGCTGGGACGGGCAGCAGATCAACCTGAAATGCTTTTTCAGCCCTGGGATCTGCTTGATTTTATGCCCCGTGTAGCAGCCCTGAAACAACGGGGTTTGACTGAGAACCTGCTGATCATGCCCGGAAATAATTTGGGCTATTTTGGGCCCGAAGAAGCCCTTTTGCGCTCTCCCCTGCCAGGTGGGCAGGATTTTTTTCAGGGCTGTCAGGCAGGAAAATTTGTACTCGGAATTGAATCCAATGGCGACGTGAAAGGCTGTCCGTCTTTGCCTTCTCTGCCCTATGTGGGAGGCAATCTGCGCAATCACTCTTTGCGTGATATTTGGGAAAAAGCAGCTGCTCTGGCCTTTCGCCGAAATCCTTCCCCCCTTTGGGGATTTTGCGCCACCTGCCCTTTTGCAGAAGTCTGCAAGGGGGGGTGTAATTTTACTGCACACGCGCTTTTAGGACGTCCTGGAAACAATCCCTATTGCCATTTCAGGGCCCGCAACCTTGCAAATAAAGGCCGAAGGGAACGTTTGCTTCGAATAGCTCCGGCTCAGGGAAACCCTTTTGATCATGGTCTGTTTGAATTGATCGAAGAGGAGTTTAATCCTTCTGAGAGGTATCACTCAGCGAGTCCTTAAATCAAACCCAATCACTGGAAATTCTTTTCAAATCTTCTGCCCGGCAGTGGCTTGAAATCCGCTCACGTCTCATGCCCTCCACGCAGGGTCAGGCCGTTTTGTGCGGCCCAAAGACGCAGATCTTTCTTTTCGAGGGCCTGCGCCATCAAATCAGGAAAGAGATCCGGCGTGCAGGCAAAACAGGGAATGCCCATTTGGGACAAGGCTTCGGCATTGCGCGCATCGAAGGCGGGGGCCCCCTCGTCATTCAAAGCCAGCAGGGCAATCATCTGAACCCCTGAGCTGACCAAGGCAGCTGTGCGTTTCAGCATTTCCTCACGGTTGCCCCCCTCATACAGATCGCTGATCAGAATCAAAACGGTTTCTTGGGGGCGTGAGACCAGGGTTTGACAGTAACTGAGTGCTTTGTGAATATCTGTGCCACCGCCTAATTGTACGCCAAAGAGCACATCTACAGGATCTTCAAGATACGAACTGAGATCGACGACTGCGGTATCAAAAACCACGAGTTGGGTTCTCACTGCTTTGAGGCTTGCAAGTACAGCCCCAAAAATCGCTGAATAGACGACGGATGTTCCCATTGAGCCGCTTTGATCAATGCAGAGCACGATATCTCGTAGCGAGCGCTGTCTGCGACCGTGTCCGATTAGTTTTTCAGGAATGACAGTGCGAAGGCTGGGCTGATAATGTTTGAGATTTGCCCGCAAGGTAGCGTCCCAATTGATCTCCGCAGATTTGGGGCGAAGCTTGCGCACGCTGCGGTTGAGACTGCCACTTACAGCCTGTTGCATGGGGTTGCGCAGTTTTTGTTCCAGTTGGCGCACCACCTGGCTGACGACTTGACGTGCAATCGCTTTGGTAGCATCCGGCATGACCTGGTTGAGACTGAGCAAATCTGCGACGAGATTGACATCCGGTTCGACCGCCTGGAGCATTTCAGGTTCCAAGAGCATGGCCTGAAGGTTCAGGCGTTTTAAAGCATCTTCTTGTAGAATACGCACCACTGAAGCGGGAAAATAGCTGCGAATATCTCCCAACCAACGGGCCACACGGGGAGCACTGGCACCGAGGCCGCCACTGCGCGTCGTTTCTTCAGCGGCTTCATAGACTTCGGCAAGGGCCAGATCGAGTCTGCGTTGCTCGGGTTTCAAGTGGCAAAGATCCTCTGCCGCTGCACCCAGAAGCAGTCGCCAGCGCTCTAATCGGATTTGATGCAGGGAACTCATACCGGAATCTCCATGCCCAGCAATTGGCGGTAGATTGGAAAAAAGGCCTCTATCTCGCTGGGCTCATACTGTTTGTTCTGAATCGGAAGGCCGCCTGTTTGACTTTTTATCTGCCGAGCAAGCTGTTCTCTTTCTGAACGCTGAAACTGGCTAAAGCTGCGTCGCAGCAGAGGTAAGAACTGAATAAATTGTGCTTCTTGAAGCGTCAAAATCCAACCATCCAAAGTCTGAAGCAGGCTGGGGTGATGCAGCAAGAGCAATCCTGAACCCTGTAGAAATCCTTCCAGCCAAAGACTGGCTTGGGCAGGATCCTTACCCAGAGAGAGGGTTTGTGAAAGACTTTCTTCAAGACGTTCAAGGCTGAAATGCCCACTCTCAAAACAAAGCTTGTGTACATACCCCCCCAGAAGTTCGGGTTGAGAACTTAGTTTTTCAAGGCTCTCTCTCCAGAGATTTTGCCAGTCTGAAGGTTCTAAACCTTGAAGGGCCCGATCGACTGCGCTGATCTGATTGATCATTTCGCGTTGGCTTTCTTCTGCTTGCCCCTGTGCAAAGGCCGGCAGACCCGCACAGATTTTGATTAAAATTCCCTCCACCAAAGGAAAGAGCAAGCCCCAATCTGTTTGACGCACATTGCCATAACGCAAGGTTTTCGCCAGTTCAGGAAAAGCTGAGAGCAGGGGGTTGAGATCTGTGCAGGCTGTGGTTTGGGCCTGAATGGCACTTAGCAGGGCAGAAAGTGCGCTAGGCAATTCTGCCAAGAGCGTATCGGCCAATCTAAGTGTGAGTTCTGGCAAGGTTTGCGCTTTACTGGCCTCTGCGATTGTGAAGGCTTCTGCAGCGACAAAGACCGTATTGCCCCACGGGGCTGCTTCAATCAGAGCAAGTTGGAATTCCGGTTGCCATTGCAAAGTCCAGTTTTCATGAAAAGTACTGCCTTTCTGCTGGACACTGTGTTTATGGCCCCAAGGCAGATTGAGTAGATTCAAGGCATATAACAGGCGACTTTTCTCCTGATCTTGGGGTTTGCGCAGATCCAATTCGAGCAGACGCTGCTCCGCTTCAGGTTTGAGACGTAGTTTTTTTTGCATCTGCAGTAAATCCTGCTCAAGGGGCAGCATGGGCGTTTCTGGAGGCACTTGACCCAAGCGCTGATCGACCACCAATTCATTGTGGATCAAGAGCAGCGGGGTCTCTCTCCCTTGGGTCATCACCGCTTGAATGGCTTCATTCAATTCTTCAAGCCCTGGCAGGGGTTTGTCTCTCAGGCTGGCCAGGGTTTCTGCCAGGCGGGTGGCTTCAATCAAATGGGCGCTTGAGACGTCCTGTCCTTTGCGACGCAAGACTTGGGCAACCTTGACCAACCAGCGAATGGTCCACTGATCGGGTTCAGACCAGAGATGATCATACCAACCCGGTGATTCAATTCCTGCGCCATAGCCCGATTGCCAACAGAGTCGGCTGTGGGTCCAAGGTATCCAGGTGGCCATCAGCTTGTGCTTGGGTAAGCCCTTGAGCAAGGCCTGGTCGGATTTTGCCGGGCCTCGCTGAAGCAGCGCAGGTACATGCCAGGCCCCACAAACCACTGCTATTCGCGTGAAACCCTCTTTTTCTGCTTTGCGAATGCTCTGACGCATCTGGGCTTCACGACGGGCTTCGAGGGGGTTTTCCTGATCTGGTATTTCGGCGCGCAAGGCTTGGATTAATTCTGCCAGGGCTTCAAAAATTTCTCCGGGTTCTTGACGTTGCTCGACCGTTTCTTCCCACCAGCTTTCCCCATCGGGATAACCTGCCGCTTGGGCGATCAGTGAAATGGGATCCATCCCCTGCGAAAATGGGGGGCCTTCCTGCCAATAGTGGGCCTGAGGCAAATCACAGAATCGGGCAGGTATTTGCTGTTCATGCGCATATTGCAGTGCCTGCCATTCTGGCGAAAAGCGCGCAAAAGGATAATAGACAGCTTGAGCGGGATGAGCTGGATCATAGAGTAAAAGGGCCACAGGAGGCACCATGCCGCGAGCCGTCAAATCTATCAGACCATCTGCTTCAGGAGGGCCTTCAATTAAAAGCAAATCGGGTTGCAGGTGAGCCAGGGCCTTTCGCAGGCTGCGTGCAGATCCTGGGCCATGGTGGCGAATCCCGAAACAATGTACGCTCATCAGCTGATTTCCCGAAGCGCTGAATAGAGGTCTTTCCAGTTTTCGCGTTCTTTCACCACCGTTTCAAGGTATTCTTTCCAGGCAATGCTGTCTTGAATAGGGTCTTTGAGGACCGCTCCGAGCAGACTGGCGGCAAGATCTTCGGCATGCAAACGGCCATTGCCGAAATAGGCGGCCATAGAAAGCCCCTGATTGAGTACAGAAATGGCTTCAGCAGTACTGAGGGTGCCAGAGGGGGATTTGAGCTGGGTTTTGCGGTCTTCGGTCAGTCCTTGGCGCAGTTCTCTGAAAATAGTGACCACTTTTCTAATTTCTTCGAGAGCAGGCTTCTCAGCAGGAATTTCAAGACTGCGTCCCAATTTTTCAACACGGGTCTGAACAATTTGCACTTCTGCCTCAAGATTTTCAGGTACAGGCAAAATCACCGTATTGAAGCGACGTCTCAAGGCACTGGAAAGCTCATTTACTCCCCGATCGCGATCGTTGGCAGTGGCGATCACATTAAAACCTTTGAGCGCCTGTACTTCGCTGTCGAGTTCAGGAATCGGCAAGGTTTTTTCTGAAAGTTGGGTGATCAGCGCATCCTGAACATCTGAAGGGATGCGGGTCAGTTCTTCGACCCGCGCAATTCTGCCTTCACGCATGGCGCGCATCAAGGGGCTGGGAACCAGGGCCTCGGCACTGGGGCCTTCTGCCAGCAGACGGGCATAGTTCCAACCATAGCGAATGGCTTCTTCTCCCGTACCTGAGGTTCCCTGTACCACCAGACCTGAATGACCACAGATTGCCGCACTGAGGTGCTCTGAAAGCCAGGTCTTTCCGGTGCCGGGAACTCCGATTAAAAGCAGAGCGCGATCCGTCACCAGGGTGGCAATCGCCACTTCAAGCAGGCGTCTGGGGCCAATATATTTGGCTTGAATTTCTGTGCCATCTGAGAGTTTTCCCCCTTGCAGATAGGTTAAAACGGAGGCGGGAGAAAGTAGCCAACCCGGGGGGCGTTTCCCTGTGTCCAGAGTCTTCAGGGCCTCGAGTTCGTGGGCGTATTCTTGTTCGGCGTGTTGTCTGAGAAGTAGGGTCATGGGTTTAGGCCTCCAGCGTTTCAATACGGAATTTGAGTAGATTGAGAAAACCGCGCAGATAGATTGCCCCTTCCCGCTCTTGAAGCGAGAGTTGGAGTGGGGAGAATTTGGGCCAGAAGGCCTGTAAACTGGGGAAATGTCCCCAGCGCAAAAGCAGGGGGGCCAGTTGACTTGTTAAATTTTCTTGCAGGGGGCCACTTTCAAGAAAAACTTGCAAAAGCGATTCCAAGATCATCTCGCTTAGGTGGGCTCCCCATTCGAAAGACCAGAGGGCTTCCTGTCTGAGCCGTTTGCGCAAAGTTCCTTGCAAATCTTTGAATGCCAACTCGAGCCAGAACTCACGACGCGCAATTGGCAAACTACTGAGCAATTCGGCAAGCGGGGCTGTTTCTAAGAAGGTCTCTGCCCTTTCGATTGGAAAAAGCAGCGCTTCTATCGCCGCCTGATCCTGGCTGGCCAGCAGGCCTTTCCAAAAGGCAGGCAGGGTGAGATCCTGCCAGGCAGCTTGAGCAAACAGAGAGTAGACTTCATGCAGTTCTATCTGCCAGTTTTGGCTCCAGGTCTGTGGGGGACAGACAGAGAGCAAATCTGCTAAAATTTGGGCGCGGGCATGGGGAGTTACTTTTTCGGGTAGTATTAAGCCATCACGTTCCCAGTCCTGTCTCAAATCTTCTGCCCGAGGAAGTTGGATGCTGATTTCATCAGCTTTTTTCAAGCTGATAAAGGCTTTTGCGCGTTCTGTCATGCGGTGGCGATAGGCAGAGCCCTTGCATTGGGCTAAACGCTTTTGTGCGCTGCGACGAACTTCCAGGCTGCGATCATCGAGGGCTGTTTCCAGCCAGCTTTCTAATGCCTGATTTGGGAAGAGATGAAGTGCCTCGAGCTGTGCTGCGCGATCGCTGCTTTTTTCTGTTGGCCAGGACTTTTTCAGCAGCGCAAAGCGCTCTTTACAAAGAGGCGCTTCATGAAACTTCAGAACTTCGATGCGCTGTCTTGAACTGGCTTCAGGCCAAATTTCTGTGGCTGCCAGAGCAGGATTCCAGACATATTTCCAGGCCGGATTTTGAGCGGCCAGCCAAAATCCTTTGGAGCTGATTACCGAATAAATTTGCTGACGCAGGTCTGGGTTTTGCATGCCCAGGTTGAGAACTTCAATCAATGTTTTAGTTGGTAAACGCAGACCTGAAACCGAGATTTGTTTCAGCCAAAGGGGAAGCAGGGGGCGCAACCAGGGATCATTGTGAATTCTTGAAAATGCTTCAATTTGTTTTTTTGTGCAGAGCGGGCGTGGATCCTCAGGCGCAATTTCTAAAGCAGGCAAACCCGTTTCAATCTGAATTTGGTTGCGTGTGGCCAGTCCGGCCAAGCTCATCCCTAGCAGCAGTTTTTCTTCATTCTTGCCCTGAAACGTTTCGAGAAATTCGCCGAGCTTCCCATGTGGCACTTCCAGGGGCTCAGTCTTTGTTGTTCCCAGCAAGGCCTGTTTGAGGCCTTTTTCCCAAACACTCATGAGGTGCGTGTCCTTTCAAAGGGAAAACTCGCGCTTTCATCGGGTGTTGAGTACATCAGGGGACGAAGCTCCTGACCTTCCCACTCTACGCAGCAGGGAAAAAACGCTCCTCCCCCCAGGGCCAAGGCCTCCCAGCCTCCGCGAAAGGCCTTTGCTAGAGGCAGAAAATGTCCCTGTGAATCTTCCAAGAGCCAGTCCTCGCCGTCGGGACGCAGGCGTGCTGAAGCCAGCCAACCAGCGCCAAGGGGTTTCCAGGGCTGTGCTTGAAATTGTAATTGGCGGGCGATTTGGAGTTCTTTTAAACTCTGAAAATTTACTTTGGGCAGTGCAGACTGCATTTTGACTTCTGCTCCAGCTTTAACTAAAAGGCGATGGGGGGGGAGGCCTGGAAAGGGCACTGTTTCTCCTATCAAAGTCTGAGTAGGGAAATAGGCTGTTTTAAAGGGTTGGGTGCCATGCGCAAAATCCAGCAGATAGCCTGACTGGCCGGTGTTTTCGCCGAAAAGCCAAAGTCGACGCGCTTTCATGGCCCCCTCTTGAAAATAACTGACTCCCCCCACCTGCCAATGATCGTGTCTTCCAGGCAGGCTTTGTAATTCTTCCTGGTTCTGCATCCACCCGATTTGGGTTTCCAGTTCAGCCTGCAATGCAGGGGGCAGGTTTTCTTGACGCATTCCCCGAATCAGAAGAAAAAGCAAGCCCATTTCAGTGAGTAAATTCTCGCCCCAATCCGGTGAGCTGGCAGGAAACTCTGCCAGTTTGGCGACACGGCGCGCCAGCCCTGGCATTTGTGCATCCACCAGCCGAGCTGCGATTTGATCAAAATAACGATAGGGTTCATGGCGCAGACTGGCCAAGCCCCTTCGCAATTGATCCAGAAGCCAGGTTTCGAGAAAGTTCAAGCCTTCTTCTGCACGTTGTCTGCGTTGAAGGGCTGTTTTCTCGCGCTTTTGCAAAGATTTTTCGCTGGGTGGCTCGTCTTTTTTTCGGGCCTGGGCTTCATTGCGACTGCTTCTCTGGTTGAGCCAGTCCTGCATCCAGTCGGGCACGTCCTGTTCAGTGATTACAGAGGGTGTTTGCAGTGCCAAGAGGATCAATGCCAGACTGTGTTTGCAGGGAAATTTGCGGCTGGGGCATGAACATTTATACGCAGGCCCCCCCATATCTACCATTACGCGGTAAGGCTTTGAGCCACTGCCCTGACATTCTCCCCACAATTGGTCTTCATTTTGGCCCAACAAAGGCCAACGCATGGGTTGCGTCAGTTTTTTTCCTGCAGATACTGAAGCCGCGTCTGGTGCCAAGGCCAGAACCCTGTCTTCATTCCAGTCAATAAGCGTCATCTACTCTTTTCTCACAAAATTGAGATTTTACAGGCTCTATTTTAGAGGTTTTCGTTCGATTTGTCATTTGCTTGAGCCGAGCTTATTATTTGTGAGCTTGGTTTGAGCGTGATCCAAGCGGGCATTGGCAGGCCCTGCCTTCTATACGGCACCGCTTGAGAAAGTGAGTATAATCGCATCAAATTCCTTTTTTGCCGTAGTTTACTGAGATCTTCAGGTAATTTGAGCTTCTATTCGAAAATGGGGAGGCCGACTTTTGGCCTGAGCGCGCCTGTTTCTAAATGCTAAAATCTTGGATTGGGGCTAATATTTATCAAAAATATTTTTGATATCCAAGAGGGTGTCCAAACCCAGAAAGCCCATATCCAGAATTTGGTCAAAGTTTTGTAAGCTTTTATCGAGAATGGCTTTGCTCAGGGCTTCTGCAAAGGCAATCACCATGCCGGAGGCATCAATCCGGGAAATTTCCATAAAATCGTCCTTGCGTACGCTGAACTGAAAGGCCAGGGGAATGGTTTTGACCTGGCGGTTGATTAAAATACCCATGGCATCGGCCAATGCTTTGGTGGGGGCAGGCAAAAATTTGGGTTGTTTAAAATTGACAAGATCGTGGACCCAAACCTGAACATTCATACCGATTTCATCCTGATCAGGGAGCCATTCGTTGGTCACCAGCAGATCCATGCTGCTGTCCTGCAATAAATCCAATTTGCCATCTACAAAAGGTGTCAGTTTCTTGATCGGCAAGCCACGCAGGGCCCAATGTGAAATGCGTTTATCACCCGCTTCGGAATATTTCAGGGTGATTGGGGTGCCATCCAATTGACCCGCAAGACGTGAATTAAATATGGCATTGAAAAGCAGCCATTTGCTGTGCAGGGAATCGCAATGGTAATCATCAAGCGCAAGTTTGAAGGCCAGGGGTTTGTTGGGATCCGATTCTTTAAAGATCACTTCACTCTGTTTGAGGGTGAGCTGATGAATCAAAAAAGGGGGCAGTGAACGGGGGAGGAGGTCCTGATTCGAAACATGGGTATATTCTATTCGGGCCCCTTCCAAAAGGAGATTGGACACGACCACTTGGTTGAAAGAAAAATCTAAGATTGAAAATTCAAGCGTGCATTTTTGTGCTGCGATGTGTAGAATATTTGAAATCTTGAGATCGACTTCTTCCAGGCAGACGCGGTAATTGAAGAATTCACCTTTGATTTTTTCAAAACGAATCCAAACCCCTGTGCTTGAACCCAGCCAAGACAAAAAAGCCCTGAGGACAGGGGTCATCACCATCGTATAGAGATCTGGAAGCATGTTTAATCCATCGTTTTCAATCTGAAGCGTAAGTCATTATACAGTGCTTTGCGCTGCAAAATTTCCTGGCCTTAAACGCTGTCGAGTTTTTCCTGAAGCGCGGTTAACAATTCAAGCAGATTTTGATAGGTCAACTCCAAGGGGGCAATTTCCCAGCCCTTTTGGCTGAAATGATCCAATTGGTCGGCAAAACCATCGCATTGATCCAACCAGATTTCCAGATGTTGATCATTTGTTTTTTCTAAATCCATTTCAATATGCTGAATACTTTGTCGCATCATGTCTTCCAAGCTGATAAACTGCTCGGATTGTTCGCAGACTTGTGCGATCAGACGCACTCTGCTCTCAAGCGGTTGAATGCGACGGCGCAACTCAGTACAGTCGATTTCCTGATCCAGAACTTCAATTTGAGATTGAAGCAGAACCAGGTTTTCTGAAAGGGCGTTGCCCGATCGGTGAAGTTGGGCCAGCAGGCTTCGGTCGCAGGTGGGCCCCATCGGGAGCGGAAATTCCATGGCAGAACGCATTTCTGTTTTGACCTGATCCAATACTTCTTCGTAGAGGGCATCAAAATCCTGCTCCCCCAGATTCTGAATTTGAAATCCCGGCTGGTTTTTACGCACCAGGGGGGCCTGAAAATTCGTTTGAAGTGCCTGTTTGAGTTTAGCGATTTGGGGATGTTCTTTTTGCAGATGTTCTGCGACTTTTAAATATTTCAGTGAGAGATGGGGCAGGCGCAAGGAGAGGTAGATATAGGCGAGCAGGAGATAGGGGTCTGGAAAACTACGCGAGAGACGAATACAGCCAATCAACATCAGCATCACTTCACGCAGAATCTGTTTTTCAAGACTGCGGTTGTATTCCTGCAAGAGGGCGCGGGCTTGTTCGAATTGATTGCGTGCTGCCGTTTGACGTTGGTCATCCCGTTGAACCAAACGGTTTTGAGCGGCTTTAAGATCTTGAAGGTTGTTTAGCATCATTTTCGGGGGTTGGTTGTTCGCAACTGAGCTCTCTGTTATGATTTCGACAGGAATTTATTTCCAGGCTACTGTTTGTTTAACAGGACTCCTGGGCTTTGTCAATCTCGATTTGCGCTGCCATGATCAGAAAGGTGTCTATGACTGGATCGATCAATTTTCGTAATCTCTCTCAAGCGGCTCCCGTTCGCCCCAGCGCTCCCCTACAACGCACAGCGGCCCCAAGTAAACCCGAAACTTCAGCTCCTGCTGAGCGCAAGTTTTCGCCCACTGAACTGGCGAAGCCAGGGGGTGGGGTGCATATGGCTGAAGATGAAATGCAGGCCCATATCGAGCAGGCCCTTTCTGACTCTCCGGTTTTGAATGATCAGGAGGCCCCCTTGATAGACCCTGAGCATTTGGATGCAGCGCCTGAAGAGGTAGCAGAAAGCACTGAAGTCAAAGCTACCGAAGAGAGTGAAGCGAGCAATGAGAGCGAGGAACTTGAAGAAACTGAGGAGGGTGCTGAAGCCGAAGAAGAGGCTGAACTTGAGGCCCCCGAAATGGATGCTCCTGAGGAAGCTGAAGACTATCTGGATCAAGAGTCAGAGTCGGAAAATGAAGCCGGTGAGCCTTCAGAGAACCTTGCAGATTATCTCAAGGAAGAATTATACAAGTTTCAAAAGGATCGTTTACTGCCTGACAAACGTTTGGCCCATCTGATTGTACAAGCGGGGCGTTCGCGCAAGGTGGAGGTGGCTGTTGCGATTGAAACACAAATCGGCGGGCTGGCCGCTGTCTTAGCGGGCATGCGGGGTGATTTTATTTTTTTAAGCGGAACAAATGCAGGCAGCGTTATCGACCATATCGGCGTAGCACGCAATCAGCCCTTTATCTTTCAGGCTTTTCGGCAAGCCCTGCTCAATCACCTGAGTTTGCCCCAGATCGATTGTGTACTTTTGGATCTTGAGTTTGTGCCCCTGGCACAAAGGCCAGCCGTTCTGGCTGTGCTCAAAGAAAAGCCTGCCTCGAAAAAAATACTTGTTTTTCAAGGGCCAGGAAAATTGCTGTGGAAGTAAAATCTAATGATAATTCTCGAAAGGTTTGGCTGGATTCACAATTTGGTAGAATAGAGTCTTGCCGGTATGATGCAGATCGTCAACAGTATACCCAGAAAGTGTAAAATTCATGTCGTTTTTGATCCTTGGTGCGCAAGGCTATTTGGGCAAGGCACTGCTTTCCCATTTTCAGTCTCAGGGCGAAAGCGTGATGGGCACTCAACACCAGCAGCCCGATCAGCCTGGGTATTTAAATCTCTTAAATCCTGATGGGCTCGATGCCTTGCCGCTTGAATCCTATCGCTTTGGATTGATTTGTGCGGCCTATCCTGTCATTTCAAAGTGTGAAGTGCAGCCTGAAATCTCCCATCAGATCAATTTTCAAGGGCCTTTAGCCTTGTCTGAACGCTTGATCAAGGCGGGGGTGATTCCCGTTCTCTTCAGTTCAGATTATGTCTTTAATGGTCAAAACGCGCCCTTTTCAGAGACGTCTCCCCTCTCTCCCCTGAATGTCTACGGGCGCGATAAGGCTGAACTGGAGAATGTGATGGAGCGCCGGTATCCTGGGCAATATCTGATGCTTCGGCTGACCAAAGTTTTTGATTTAGACCCCAGTTCCCATACGCTTTTGACTGAAATGGTCACGGCTTTGCGGCAGGGAAAAACGTTGCGCCTGGCCCAGGATCAGTTTTTTAATCCGATTCTGCGGGAAGATTTTATTTCTGCCCTCACCCTGCTTTTGGCGAAGCAGCAGCGGGGACTCTGGAATATCGGGGGAGGAGAGACAATCAGTCGCTATGCGCTGGGCAAGACGATTGCGCAGGTCTTTGAATTTTCAGAAACGCTGATTGAAGCCATTCACTTAAGCGATTTAGCCGAGAAATTTCATCGCCCTCTGAATACCAGTTTAGCGACCCATAAACTACAGAAATTTTTGCCCGAATGGCAGCCTCTCAGTTTGATTGAAGCTGTTCAGCGATTGAGGAAAAGCGTTAAATGTTAAATAGATCCTGCCCTGTTTGTGTCCATACAGACCTCGAAATTTTTGACTTGCCTTTTCAGTCTTTGGTGCGTTCAGACTGTCGACCGCTTCAGGCCGAGAAAAATCTATTGCAATGTGGGGCCTGTGGTTTGGTTTGGTCTGAGCTGAGCATACCCGATGATTTTTATCAGGACTATGATCTGGATGAAGAACTCTCAGGCCAGGAACAACCTTTGTTCTCTCCAGATTTTGAAGGCCCACAACCCCGTTCCCGACTGCTTTTGCATTATCTTAAACAGTCAGGGCTTCTTCCTGATTCAGGCAAAAGTTTGGATATTGGCTGCAACCATGGATTTTTCAGTGCGGAACTTCAAGCCCTCAGGCCTCACTGGCAAGTGTTTGGCTTTGAGCCTTTGAATCGCCCCTCTGCTCTGCGAGAGCGGCATATTCCCGCTGAGCAGTTTTTTCATGGTTCCTTGGCTTCAATTCCTGAACACTATGATCTGATCAGCTTAATTCATGTGCTTGAACATCTGGTCGCTCCTGAGCCTGTACTTGAAGCACTGAAGCCGCTCATGACTTCTGAAAGTCTCTTGTTGATACAGGTTCCAGATTATACCCATACCCTTTTTGATCTGGTGATCTACGATCATCTCTTTCACTATACGGCCCACAGTTTAAAACTTTTGCTTGAAAAACTGGGCTTTGAAGTACTTCATTTAGAACATTTTTTACCCAAAGAGATTACCCTGCTCTGTCGTAAATCAGAGAAAACCCGCGCTTCTGAACTCATCCGTGAACCTGTTTTGCGACTTGAGTCCTGTATTCAAGAGTTGAGGGCCTTGCATCAGCGTGTTCTAAATTTTGAAGATCTTGCTGCGCAAGCGAATTCTCATTTTTCTCTGATGGGAACAGCCATTGCTGCCTGTTGCGTTTCGGGGCTGCTCAGACACCCCCCCGAATTTTATCTTGAAGAATCGCTTGAAAAAAAGGAAGGCCAATTCTTGGGGCGCCCTGTTTATAATCTGCCGATGCTACAGGCCAAAGAATATATGAATGGCTATTTATTTTTACCTTTCCCCCAAAATCAAGCAGTTCGCTTGACGTCACGCTTGCAAAAATCCTTGCCCGGTTGGAAAATAGAGTTTTAAGCGAAAATTTTACCTTTTATTTGGGGTGGAAAACGCATTCAGAACCTGAACTCCCCGCAAGTCTAACCGGATTGAAAGGGGCTATTTAATGCTTTCAAGTCTTTGCAAGTAATTGTGAAGTGGATAGCCCAGTTTGCGAGACCATTCACGTGCCGATGCACGTAAGTGGGGGGATTGAAAATCCAGACCCGACTGTGCAGCGAAAACAACCCCATTGCCCTCGCGGGTAGAACACCAGCTGACACTTTGAAAAATGGCCTGGCTGTGCTCCCGAAGCGATTCCCGCAATTGTGCATCGCCCCAAAAATTCAGTACCAGCACTCCCCCCTGTTTGAGACGGGCATTGCAGGCTTCCAGATAGGCTCTTTCCTGTTGAACTTCTGCGACTCCCTGGGCGAGGTAAAGGTCACTGAAGATCAGATCATAGCGGTTCGTATCCTCTTCGAGAAAATCTTCAGCTGCAGCACAGTGAATTTGCAATCGTTTGCTCTGGGGCAGGTAAAAAAAATTCTGGGCACTGTCGATGACGATCTGTCGCAGCTCTACGGCTGTAATTTTTATCCCCTTCAAATGCTTTTGCAGGGCCCTGATCAGGCTGCCAGAACCCAAGCCCAGGCAGAGAATTTTTCGGGGTTCGTCAAAGAGCAGCCCCAAAAGCATGGCTTGGGTATACTCAAAAACCAAATAGGCGGGATCCGCTTTTAAACAGACACTTTGTTCATCTTCAGCTCCAAACGAGAGCATGCGCTTTTCACCATCATCAAAGACACGAATTTCGCCAAGCGCGTCGCGGCTGAAAAAAAGCAGATCACCTTGGGGCATGGCTAAAGCCCAGGGGGAGAGGCCGCTTGAGGATAGGCTCCCAGAATTTTTATAAATTGTGCACTTAGACTCATGGCTGCCAAACAGTCTCGCACAGCTTCCTGATCAGGGGCGCCGAGAAAATCGACGAAAAAAATATAGGCGAAAGGGTTTTCGGGAATCGGCCGAGATTCCAGTCGGGTCAGGTTCAGACCATGTCGGGAAAACTGCTCAAGGCAGGTGACCAGGGAACCGGGTTGGTGGCGTGCCGTAAAGGCCAGACTGGTTTTCTCCTGCTTCAAATCATGCGAGACCTGTGAAGGCGGGGCAAAAACCACGAAGCGGGTAATATTCAGTTTGACTTGCTGAATCGAACGGTTGAGAATTTCAAGCCCGTAGATTTCTGCGCAGAGTTCAGGCGCAATCGCTGCGACCTGGCGTTCCTGGCGCTGTGAAACGTGCATGGCAGCCCCTGCGGTGTCAAAATCGGGGGTGTCTTTGAGTTGGTGATGCTGAATAAAGGGGCGGCATTGGGCCAAGGCGACAGGATGTGAAACCACTTCGCGAATTTCTTCCTGCTTTACGCCCGGCATGGCCAGAAGACAGTGTCGGATGGGCACATAATCTTCAGCAATGATTGAAACAGGTTGGCGATAGAGCAGATCCATATTGATGGCCACATTGCCAGCAATGCTGTTTTCAACAGGCACATACCCCAGGGCACACTCCCCATTCAATACAGCTTCAAAAACTTCTTCACTGTAGGCATAGCCCACAGGCTCAACTTTCTGACCGAAATGTTGGCGGATACCCACCTCAGAATTTGCGCCCCGCACGCCTTGAAATGCAATTTTCATGTGTCAAGCCGTTCTACGACCTGATCCATGGCCTGAATAAATTTCTGGCGGGTTTCAGCAGCATAGGGATTAAAATGGTACATGTCTTCAAAGAGCTGGAGTGAATCATTCTCAACCGTGAGCAGGATTTTCATCAATCGACGGTAGCCTTTGGTGTCTATTTCAAGCGGGTGGGCACCAAATTCCAAGAGGGTACGGCCTAAAAAATGGGCAAGAAACAGAGACTTGCTGATTTGCTTGTCATGTTCTTCGGGTGTGGTTTCAATCAGTTTGATGCCATGTTTTTCGAGATAAAGCTTAATTTCCTGATAGCGCTTGGGTTCTACTCTGACAGGGCAAAGTACCAATTTTGCACCAAACAGTGTTTCAGCGGCACTGTCAGGGCCAAACATGGGGTGGCTTCCCAGAATCGAGACTGAGTCCGGTAGATGTTTTAACATCCATTCTACGGGCAGGGTTTTGACTGAACAGGCATCCACAATCAAGCTGTCTGGTTTCAGCAATCCTGCTATTTGTTGCATCAGACTTTCAAAGGCCGACATCGGCACCAAAGGCAGAACAATGGGCTGGGCACAGGCTTCTTCAAGCGTGCTGGGAGTTGCTCCGAGCGCGCTTACTTCCGCAGGATTCAGATTTAGATCATAGACATGGACATGGAAATCCTGGGCCAGATAGCGAGTCAGCAACCGGCCCAGGCGGCCAAATCCAATCAGTCCGAGATGCATCAATCCAAGCCGTGGTGTTCACGCATCATATCGGTCTGGGTTTTGATCGATTCTTCGTGGATGGTGCGAAAGAGTTCTTCAATATAAGGGGAGCGCAAGCCTAATTTTTCACCGGCACTCGTACGTTTCTGCATAATTTCATTCATGCGGCCAATTTGAAAGGCTGTCACACCATTGCGAATTTTAAGATCGCCGATTTGGTGAACGACTTGCATACGGTGGTGTAAAACATCGAGCATTTCATTGTCGATGCGATCAATTTGGGCGCGAAGTTGCTCCAAGTCCTGTTCAAAACCGGGATTGTGCAATTCGGCAATGCGCAAATCCAGTTCCGTCAGAATTTCGGCCAGGCGTGCAGGGGTCACCTGTTGATCCGCGTCACTCCAGGCGTTTTCAGGATCAGGATGGGTTTCAACCATCAGGCCGTCCATGCCGAGATCGAGCGCTTTTTGACTGACCCGGTAGATCAAATCACGTTTGCCGGTAATATGGCTGGGATCGCAAATCATGGGCAATTGGGGGTAAAGCCGTTTGAGTTCAATCGGCAGACGCCACATGGGAGGATTGCGCCAAACAGATTTTTCATGGCTGGAGAAGCCACGGTGAATGGCCACCAGTTTTTTGATGCCCGCATTGGAAAGACGCTCAAGTGCGCCTATCCAGAGGGCCAAATCTGCATTGACAGGATTTTTTACCATCACTGGAATATCCACGCCTTTGAGTACATCGGCAATTTCCTGAACTGAAAAAGGGTTGGCAGTGGTGCGCGCCCCCACCCAGAGAATATCAACCCCGGCCAAGAGCGCGAGTTCGGTATGCTTGGCGTTTGCCACTTCGGTGCTGACGGGCAGACCCGTTTCTTCTTTGACTTTTTTCAGCCAGGGCAGACCCTGTAAGCCCACGCCTTCAAAGGCGTTGGGGCGGGTGCGGGGTTTCCAGATTCCGGCACGAAAAGCACTGATTTTGCGGTTTTGAGCCAATTCGCGGGCGGCAGTTAAAACCTGTTCTTCAGTTTCAGCGCTGCAGGGGCCTGCCACGACAAAGGGATATTCGGGGTTTGATTGCCATTCTTTTAAAGGGGTGATCTGATCCATGGATTTCCTCGTAGGGGGTTGTCTTCCTATTTTACTTCAAGCCAAGCCCACAGCGAGAGAGGATAGGTCACAATCCGATCATTTACCACAAATTTCCAAGGTTGAGACCTCCACAGACCATCAGATTGGTTCCGGTGATATAACTGGCTTTGTCAGAGGCCAGAAAGCTGACAGCATGGGCGATATCTTCAGGTTTTCCGAGGCGTTTTGAGGCTGTGGCTTGTCTGAATTTCTCAAGCAATTCAGCTGGTGCCGCTTTTTGAAAGCGTTCAGTTTCTATAAAGCCAGGACTGATCAGATTCACCGTAATCCCATAGCGGGAATAATCAATCGCGAGGTTTTTGGTTAGCCCATCCAAGCCAGCTTTGGCTGCACAATAGGCGGGATAGGAGCCTGCGCCGACCACGCCCGAAACTGAGCCAATCGCAATCAGGCGTCCCCAGCCAGACTCTATCATGGGCTCCAAGAGGGCCTTGGCCAAGAGCGCATAGGCTTCCAGATCCACCATCAGGGTGTTTTCCCATTCTTCCTGGCTCATACGTGTCAGTTTGACGGGGCGGTGACTGGGGGCCGCGTTGTGAACCAAGACATCGGGTGTTCCCGTTTGCTGCCTGATTTTCTCAAGCAGGTTTGGGTAATTGGCTTTTTGCAGCAGATCAAACACCTGATAAGAGGCCCTTCCCCCCTGGGCTTCAATTTCGCTGCAAACCTGTTTGAGTTCAGTTTCTGTACGGCTGAGCAATACCACATGAAATCCATCTGTTGCCAAAGTTTTGGCAATGGCTTTGCCTATACCTCTGCCAGCTCCGGTGATCAAGGCGAGTTTTTGAGGGTTCTTCATGATCTTTCTGCCTACTTTCTGATCCTGTCTTCACATAGATACCCGATTTTTTAGCAAAGGTCAATTTCAAATTGAATCTGCCAAAGCCTCAGCAAAATCAAAGAGTCTGTTTTCTGCCCAGTAAATATCCTCAGGAAATTCAGGAAATTCACGGTTGATAAAGCCCACATGCCCACCCCCTGGGCTGATCAGCCATTTAATTTGGGCGTGCAATTTCATGGCTTTGGCGTGGCAGGTGAAGGGGATAATCGGATCATCCTGGGCCATGACAATTTGAGTCGCAATCTTGATTTTATTAAGGTGTGGGCCGACTGACATTTTGCGATAATAATCCTCCCCATTCAGAAAACCAAATGCAGGGGCTGTGAGATGGTTGTCGATATCCTTGAGGTTTTTTAACCGACTCCATGCGATTTCTGGGGTCGATTCAGGCCAGAGTCTGCGCCTCCAACGAAAGGTTTTGAGCATTTGTTGAAAGAAATAACGTTCGTAGCCTCTGTTTTCCAGGCGCATCAGATTGCGAGAGGTCTCGGCTAAATCCAAGGGGGGACTGATGGCGCAGATTCCTTTTAACCATTCGGGAGGATGCTCAAGCTCTGAGGCCAATTTTAAAACCTGGTGGCCTCCCAATGAAAATCCTGCCAGAACGATTTCTGAATATCCCAAGCTTTGATAGGCGAAAACTGCAACTTTCCACACGTCCTGTGATAATCCCGCATGATAGGCTGTTGAACTTAAATGGGTTGTGCCGCCACACCCTCTCAGGTTGACACGCAGTATATCCCAGCCTCTTTTGAGCCCTTTTCGGGCAGCTGAAACCATATAGGAAGCTTCTGCGCTGCTTTCAAGTCCATGCACGAGAATGCAGAGTTTTGTTTTGGGAGTGGGGTTTGCGCGGTTTAAAAGACATCTGAGTTTAACGGCTTCTGCTACCACGATATCGTGAACAGTATCCGCAGGCAAAGGCCGGGGTTGCCAAAAAATCCCAGAATAGGCAGTCTGTAAGTGTCCTGTTTTGAGCCAGACGGGGGCCATAAAAGGGGGGTGCGTCATCTTCAAGCTTCCAGATCATTGATTCTTTTTTTATCTTAGCAGAGCGGGTTCAAAATCTGAACAAATCCAATTTAAATCGAATGCGGCGGCAATTGAATCTGATAAAGAATTTGATTTTGAAACAGAATCGAATGCGGGTTTTGCTGTTCCTCTGTTGAGAGCAGTTGGGCTTGCTCAAGGGCTTGAAAAGAGAGGCTCTTCGCTTCTCCAAGCTTGAGATCTGCCTCTGGGTGCCAAATCGTATAGCTTCCCAAGCTGCCATTGGGGCGAGTGAAATAACCCGTAATCGGGTGAGTTAAGAGCAGTTTTTGAGTGGCGAGATTTTCAAAGCCTGGCAGCAGCGGCATTTTTTTCGCTGTTCCCAAGAACTTCAGTTTGGCTGCGCCCCAGTCGGAAAGAATTCTAATCTGGTAATGGGGAGCGTTTTCATTCCCTTCCAGATCTATATGGTAACGTGCTTTGTGCCAGGGCAATTGCCAGAGAACTTTGGGAATTCGATAGACCTCTGAGCCCAAGCAGGTTCCCCAGAACCAAACGCCACGTTCACCACTTTGTCGGTGCCTGACATAGATTCGGTAATTGGTCTGGCCAAATTCAAAGCGCAGTTTAGGCAATAAGCGCATAAAGTGAAATCCCGAATCCCAGAAATTGACAATGCTGAGCAGCCCTTTGTCTTGGCCTTGAATTTCAAAACGCTCAAGTTCGAGACTGGGGTGAATCAGCGCTGCAAGCCGCTCGTATTCCAAGGCATAGGTAACCATAACAAAATCTTTGAGCAAAGACTCCACTGAAAGCCAACCCGCTGGAGGGCGCTTCGTGGCTCGCTCGAAAAGTTCTTGCGCTGGATCTTTGGGCATTTCAAATTTCTTTCCGGGGAGAGTTTCTGGCATGCCCCGTCAAAATCTAGCATGGCTGGGCTGTTCAGTCAAAAATATCAGGTTTTTTCTGCAGAAGTGACTTGCCTTTGTTGATGTCAACAAAAAGACCGCCTGAAAAGGCGGTCAAATCATTAAACACGCAATACAAATTTATTTTTGAGCAGCGGGCTTGTCCATATTGTTGAGCAGCGTGAGCAAAGGTTGGAACTGGTTGAGCAGCGCTTTGCCATGTACCCCGGTATAGGTTGAATTGCTAAAGACCTGACGCAAGAGTTGCGCTTGAGACTGAAGCTGGTTGCGCACTTGGGCAAATTCAGCGTAGGTTTTTAAACCGGGCAGAATTTTTTTCAGAGAATTGAGTGCTCCCTGGGCATCCTGGGTCAGTTTTTCAATCGTATCGGCATCGGCAATCGTGCGCTGGGCCAAGGCAATTTGGCTTTCCGCTTGGTTGATTCGGCTGCTGGCATCCCGCATCAAGCTATCCTGGCGCTGGAATTCATTGTTTTTGCTGTCAAAATTGCTTTTGGCATCCCAATAATTCCGGCGGGACTGGTTCAGTTGACGTTCTGCACGATCCAGATCCCAACGCTGACGATCCAAATCCATGCGGTAGCGTTGCATTTCATTGTAAGAGTGGTTGGCATTATTGCGGGCATTTTGTGCCTGACTGCGATAGCTTGCTGCTTTTTGTCGGTGGGCATCTGCATTTTTAGGGTCTGAAGTGACCAAGCCATCTTCTTGACGTGCCAGATCATCTAAGCGACGGGCAGAGGCATTCGAGCGTTCGTAATCTCTTTGCGAACGGTCATAATCGCGTTGAATTCTGTCGTACTTGTCTTTTTCCCAATCGTAGCTGCGTTGATCGAGCTGGTAAGAGCGTTCAGCAGACTGTTTCTGTGATTCAGCCCGTTTCATTTCATCATAGGCACGATCCCGAATCGGTTTTACGCTGTCATAATCTCTTTGCGCTTGATCACGGCGGGCTTCTTGCAGGGGAATATCCTGGCGGGCACGTTCTGCGGCCTGACGGGTTTTGTCTAAATTGCCTGCCAATGGCTGATCAAATAAAGGCAGGCGATCAGAAAAGATTCCCTTTGCTTCTTTTAAATCCGGGCGAAATTGATCCTTGGTCCGTTGAGCCACAACTTCCTGTTTTAAGGCCAAAATTCCATCATGGGAATTGGCAGTAAGTCTGAAGCCTTCTCCGGTTGGCCCCCCAGCAAAGGTATAGACCACTGTTTCCCCTGATTTTAGCTTTTGCCAGGCATCATACAGGTTGCGCGCGCTTAAACCTGAATCTTGGCCTAAATACAGCAGGGCATTCTGTAAGTCAGCAGAAATTTGAGTTGCTGGTTTTTTACTGCCCATCAGGGCATCGAAAACAAAGACCTCATCAAGATTTCCCAAGTTATTGCCTTGGTAAGAAAGCGCCTGGCCATTGCGAAGGTGTTGGTAGGCAACGAAGTAATTCGTGATGCCAGGTGAATTGAACTGGTCGAGCTTGAGGGCTGTCAATCGGCTGCGCAGATCCGCATCGATGGCGCCATTGGCTTCGTTTGCAACCAGATTCATGAGCAGATCAAAATCTTGTTGTGTTTGCAGATCTATTCCTGAGAATTGAATCCGGCCGGTTCCTGTCAGCATCGCCAGATAAGCGATATCCCGACCCACATTCTGGCCATTGACCTGCCAGCCAGCCTCAGGCAATTGACGAAAACGGTTCAGCATAGACAGGTTGGGATCGGCTTTGGCTGTCCAACCTTTATTGACGACATAGCTCGCCAAGTCTTTGGGTTTGACCTCTTTGCCTTCAACTACGATGCGCCAATCTCTGCGAAGATCGTCGTAGGCGCCAAACAAAGAAAGGTATTCTGTTTGATCTGAGTTGCTATTAAAGGCTTCAAGCTTTTTATCTTCAAGAAAAAGCAGGGGCAATCTGAGTTCAGGTTTTGCAACCCCATGGTCTTGTTTGCGGCCTTGCAGATCGTCAAGCAGCATGAGTTTATCAAAACTGTCGAATTTATCACGTACTTCGTGGCCGTTTACTTTATGGGTGGCAACCACATCTTTGCCAGCTTTGATTCTGGAAAGGGCTTCATTCAAATCAATTTTGGGACTGCTGAAGAAGCCGGGTTTGCGAAAACTTCCATACTGCTTTTCAAGCCCTTCTAAAGCAGTGCGTGCTTCCTGTTCTGTCACTCTGTTTGAGCTGAGTTTGAGACTGTCTGTCTGAGTTTTGAGGGGTTGAGTTTGCCCCAGTGTGGATGCATACAGGGGTTGAAGCGGAAGTGTGGGGGAAGTGGGACGCGCGGGTGAGATTGCCTGAATCATGAGATTCTCCAAATATTAAATCTGATTTAACCTATATTTAATATATCGTCACATAAACTTAAAACTTGTTTCAGATCAAACAAAAATTGAAAATTTTATTAAAATCGAAAGCTAAGACTTTGCTACCCTTTTTAGAGAGGGTGAAAAAAATGGTGAAAATATTTTTGAATTTCTTCTTGTTTTTCTTTGTTTTTATCCTGAATGCGAATGCCAAAGTATCACGTCCTCCCAATATTGAATCGGCCTGGGTGGAAAAATTAGTTCCCAATCGACCCCATGGAATAGGCGATGCCTGGTGGGAAATTACCTACCAGGAGGGTCGGCGTGAAATGCAGAAAAAACGTCCCCAGACAAATCAGGGGATTCAATCTGCCAGATACCATATCAACGATTTGGAACGTGGCGTAACTTCTTTGGGAACGGCTGGTTCCCTGATAAAGATTTCGGGCCATGAAACCGTGACCTATGTGTATCCAGGTTTTTGGACAGGTTCAGCCTGGATGACAGAACAGGAACTCAAAGTGAAAGCGCCAGCAGTTTATCGAAAATACTTGATTTTAGCCACACGCCAACACCGAACAATCATCGCACTGAGAAATGAACTCCAAAATAAAATTTTCTTGCTAAAACAAAAAGCAAGTTTGGCGCAGTTGGAGTTGGAACAGCAAAAACCGGGTTTAAAAGCAGCTGAGAAAGACTATCTTATCAGACGAATCAAACACACCCAGACCCTGATTGAATCAAGTGAAAAAGCGATTGCTCAGCCTCACTCTGTGCGCAAAGTTTTTCCCACCACTTTGGTAAGAACTTATTTTTTTGAAGAAGAGCTCAAAGCCAATGAAAGACAAACGCAAGCGCTGAAAAATGACTTGGTTCAGCTTAAAAAGAAACGCGAAGAAGCGAAAACAGAAGTCCAACGTTCTGAACTCAAAATTCAAATCTGGCAAGTCAAACAGGAAATCGCTCTGATGAGTGAGATGCACTCAAAACTGGAGCAGACTTTTCAAGCCTTTCGAGAACAGGATCTTCTGCTTCACTACTGAATACTATGTATAGCGTGGCTAAATCCAATCAATCGTTTTCTTCATCTTCAGCGGTTTGAGCTGCTAGCGATTGGTTTTGTAATGGAAAAAGTTTGCGTTCTGCTGGGGGAATGGGCACAGGGGTAAAAGCAAACTCGGCCTGAAGAAAGCCGTTGGTGACTAAGGGTTTGGCTGCTCCCCAGACCTGAACGCGTTCAGGCACGACAACCGCATAACCTTCCCATTCGTCGAAAAAATAATCGATGGGCCATGGGCAACTGATTCGCGCGATACCTTCTTCCGGGCTGATCATTTCATTGAGTTCAGTTGGGCCATAAATTTTAGCTGTGCGGATTGAAACAAAATAAACCAACATTAATGCATATCCTTTTGTTAGTAAGCGATGATTTGACCCTTTGTGAAGAGCATGTGCTTCAAGCTTTGAACTTTTCTAATTGTTCATCAAGATATTCCTGCAAAAATTCAAGTTGATGGACGATTTGTAGATATATTTTTTCAAGTTCCTGGGTATCGTGTCCATTTTCGCTCAGGGCATCCAAGTGATCAGCAAGGCGATCACATTCATCCAAATACATTTCCAGATGGGTGTGTTCAAATTGATGAATTTTTTCAGCGCTTGTCAAGTTTTGCTTCGCACTCAGGGCTGAAGCAATCTGGGTCTGCAAGTTTTCTAAGCCCTCAAAGAGTTTGCGCATGTCTTCGCTGGTTTGAATCAATTTTTGATGCAGCCGTAAACTTTCCCGCAAGGGTTGAAGTAAATTCAAGAGGGAGTCAGTCGGAAAATCAAGATCGAGATGTTTAATCTCAGATTCGAATTCTGCCAGCATGGACTGTAATTTTCGCTGATGGTGGTGAAGCGCTTCGATTCCTGCTTGCAAATGTGTGGGCAAAAGTATCGGTTGAGCATGTAAGTTTTTGACAGCAGTGCGAATTTCTTCAGCCAATTGATAAAACAATTGCTCACCCTCATGCGAAGGGACGGATTTGGATTTTGGTTTACCCAGCAGTTTCTGAAAGGTGAAATCCAAGAGCTTTTTCGCGTCCTGGTTTTGAGGGGCCAGGCGCAGGGCTGTTTTAAATTGCGTTTCAGCTGCCTTAAAATCAGAAAGTAAGAGCAGCAAATAGCCCAATCCAATATAGGCTTCTGCATTCGCTCGTTCCTGGCGAATGGCTTGAATAAAACTGTTTGAGGCTTGTTTGAGCAGTTCTTTGTTCTGAAAACCAGTGGCCTCTGCTTCTCTTAGAAACTGATAGCCCTGATCACAATATTGAGTTCCTACTTTTCTTCTGCTTTGAGCAACTTTTTCATGTGTGTTCAGTAGTTCTTTTAAGTCCATAACCTTAACCTTTTGCGACTATCAGTCTCTCGCATTATAACAATTCAGATAATTAACTGAGTTTTATTTCATTTCAGACTTGATTATTTTGAGTATAGACTGTAAAGTAATCAATGTAAACATAAAACTTCAGGTAGGAATGCTTCTATGTCAAATATCAATACGAGTGGACGTCCAGAGTTTGTTCGTTCTCAAAGTTTGCCTCTGATCAAAACCGAAAAAAACGAAGGCATTGAAAAATTAGATACACAAGAAACAGCGAAAATCACCCGCAGTTCTTCACAAATTTTTAGCCCCGAAACGACCAAGACGGATTCTTCTCTGTCAAAATTGCCTGAGACTGCGCAACTTGAGAAGGAAATTGAAATCACACCGCCTGAGACGATTCTCTCCATGAGTCAAGAAATGGATCAATCACAGCTTCGTCCTAATCAAATGGGTGAAGTTCAGCCTCATGTAGAAGCGCTTCCTGTTCAGGTAGAACATCCTGCCCCCCCGGCTCCAAACTTTGCCCTTTTGTTGACCCCAGAAGTCAAAGAAGCGCATATGAATGTGGCTAAGACCATCATGTCAGTGAATAATAACCTTGATGTTTCACTGTCCTTGGCCAACCATCTTCATGATTCCTTAGAGAATCTCCGTGCTGCAGACTCAGGTTTTGGCCGCGATGCCAAAATTGCAAGGGCCTTGGATCAGAGCGAAGAATCAGCAAAAATGCTGATGCGTCATCTGGGTTCAAACAGCGATCTTTCGCAAGTGCTCAAGGGCAAATCTGATGCTGAAATTAAAACATTTGTGACTCAGGCGCTTCAGAAAAGCATGGGCTATTCTGATAAAGAGATGGCAAAGTTATCCACAAAAAAACAAGCTTGGATAAACCGAACGGTTGCTGGAATTAAAGCTGGTATGGTGCGTCAACCTGCAGGTGAAACCAAAGGACAGATTGTGCGTGCTCTTGAAGGTTTGGAACGTGCTTCCCGCCAAAGTTTTCAAACTTTGGGAAATCTACACCCTTTATCCATTCAGTGCTTGGGCGTAACACCACAAGAATTAAAGACCAAACTTGAGGAGCATATGGGGCATAACCCGCCTGAAATCTTTGCCGCGATTGGCAAGGGTTTGGAGGGTGCCTTTGGCACGGTTCACGAAAATCCCGATACCTATCAAATTACTGGGATCAACCACAATGGCGTTGAGTACAATGTGCTCAGAGAATTAGGCCGGGGGCAATGTGGAGCCGTTCTCTTGATTCAAGGACCCGAACCCGAGTCTAAACAATTTGCGCTCAAACCCTTGGATGCCGATCCCCGTGCGATCAATGAATTACAGATTCAAATCCGCGCGGAAAGTGATACTTCCTTAAAAATTGGAGGCGTGGTTAAACAGGGTAATCAGGTTTTCGCCATGATTGAACTGGCCTCAGGGGGCGAAATGTTGGATAATCTGAACTTTATCAATAAATCTCTTACTGATGGACATTTGTCTCAAGAGGATGCCTTTAAAATCAATGTGCGACTTGGGATGGGTGCTGCGCAGGCTTTATCTGATTTCCACGAAAAAGGAATGATTCACCGTGATGTGAAACCCCAGAATTTCTTTCTCTCTGAATCTGGAAAGGCGCTGTTGGGAGATATGGGGGAAGCTCTTCCAGATAATACGGGTTTTACAGATACCGTTGGTTCTGGCCCCTATCTGGCCCCTGAAGTCACGACGGTAGGTGAAACTGCCAAACAATCCTCAGACAATTGGTCCTTGGGGATTATGTTGCATGAAATGCTGATGGGTTCCCACCCCTTTGATGCCACTGTTGTGGGACGGAATGATCCTGCAACCCCAGGAATGACAGCAGATAATGCAGTGCGTTTTACAAAAGGGGAATTGATGACAAGGGTTGATGGCTCCACCTTCAGTGTTGATTTCAGTACCTATGCCCCGCCTTTGGATCAACTTTTTCAGGGACTCTTTCATGCCGATCCCAGCCAACGTATGACGGCCACTGAAGCAGCCCATATTTTAAGTACGATCAATGATTCTGATTTTGATATTTCCAGTAAAACAGAGAAGTGTCGGAATTATGGAAAGAACCAAGAAAAAATTGAAAAAGCAGTTAATCAGGTTTTAGAGTCTAAAATGGCTGAGGTTCACCCGGAAATTCCTCATATTGAAGTCATTAATCGTGATTTGGCAAGATATGAGAGAGCTGTTGTGAATTATGCGGATCCAGAGTTCAGAGCGGCTGATAAACTTCAGAATAAAACTCGAACGGATGAACAATTGGATCAAATGCTGCATGAATACCAAGGTGCACTGGTCACCTGGCAAAATCACAAGCAGAATTATCTTCAGGCAAAGCAGGAATTAATGCCTGAAATTATGCAAACTGAACAAGTCAAAGCTTTGACGGATCAAACCCCCGCCTTGATTCAAAGTTTTCACTAAATTTTGAGTTCTTTTGTAAGAGCACTTGAAAATTATTCAGGTGCTCTTTTTTTTAATTGAACACTTAAACGGTTCAAGGTATCTTACCTTTCAGCAATTTCATCAATTCTCCAAGAGGCTCAAAATGAAAAAAGTTCTGATTCCCTGCCTGCTTCTGTTCAACCTCAGTGCCCCGGCTTTCGCAGAAACCCATCTCTTTGCCAACAGCCAAACCCGCAAAGTTGTGACCTATAACAATCAAGCCATGGTGACGCGAACCCTACACCTCTCAAAATTGAAACCCGGTGCGCTCACTGTTAAGATTCAGGATTTACCCGTTGACCTCATTCTTGACTCCGTCAGTGTAACGGGGCATGGAACTGCCCAGGCGATTATTCACGATCTTGAAATTCGCCCCTTAGAGAAGCAGGCTGTTCACCCTGAAATTCAAAAAATACAGGCACGTCTCAAGTCCATTCAAAATCAACGCGATCTGCTCGGCGATCAGCAAAAAGTAAACAAGGAACACCGTGATTTTTTAGCAACTGTTAAATCTATTTCAGATGAAAAAATTCGCAAACAGTTGGCGTATTATCAGATTAAATTGAAAGACTGGGAAGATTTGAATGGGTTTTTACTGCGTCACCATCAGGAAATTTTAGCCTCAGAACGGAAAATTTCTCAAGCATTGCAAAAACTCAATGAAGAGCAAAATGAGCTTCAGGAAGCGATGCGTACACTGCAAACCAAAAATCAGCAAAGAAAACAGTCGGGAAAAATCTATCTTTCTGTAGATCAGGCAGGGGATCTGGACTTGGACCTGAGTTATATGGTGCCTGGGGTGAGCTGGAGTTCGGCTTATGAAGCGCGTCTTGACAGAGAGCAAAAGAAATTAAAATTGGCATATTTTGGGGATGTGAAACAAGCAACCCAAGAAAATTGGGTCAATTCAGAACTTTCACTTTCGACTTCGAATGCACTTTGGAATGTGCGTATTCCCCAACTTTACCCTTGGCAGCTTTCCTATTACCAGCCTCCTGCCCCCAGTCCTGCATTGGCCAAAGAAAGATCCCCTAAAGGAGCCCGATCTGAATTAGAAGATGCCATCGCCTTGGGGGGAGCCATCGTAGAAGAACGCAAGGCCGATTATGCGCAATCTGAAGTTGTGGACAAAGGCGTTTCTGTGGTTTATAAAATTCCCCAGCCGGTGAGTATTGAAAGCTCGAACTATTCCCGCCGGGTGGCCATTCTGACCCGAAGTTTTGACTATGAACAGGAATACGATGTTTTTCCCCGACTTTCTGAACAGGCATTTTTGAAGATCAAGTTCAAAAATACCAGTGGCCTGCCCTTCCTGGCTGGCCCTGCCCGAACCTATATCGATGACGATTTCAGCGGCAAAACGGGTTTGGCCTTGATCCTTCAGAATGAAGAGGGTACGATCCCCTTTGGCGTCGATTCCAATCTGAAGGTCAGTCGCAAGCAAACCAAATCTGAAGAAAGTATTGAAGGCGTTTTAAGAGATACCCGGCGCTCTAAACGCGCCTATCAGATGGAAATCAGTAATTTTACCAAGGAAGCCCAAAAGGTCAATCTCTACGACCATCTGCCGATCTCAAAGGATCAGCGTATTAAGGTGAAATTAGTGGATATTCAGCCCAAACCCGATAAAATGGAAGAAACTGGCATTCTGAAATGGGAGTTGAAGCTGGCACCCTGGGAAAAGAAAACCGTTTCGCTTGAGTTTTGGGTGGATGCACCGGCCTCAATGCCTCTCTCACTCTGAGCCCTGACAAGTCTGGTATACTGCTTGCTAAACTGAACCTGAAAGGAAGAATTGCCGCGTGTTTCGTACTCTTGCAGCCAAACGTTGGCTGTTTATTGGCTTGGCGATCTTGATCTTTATCGTAGATCAGGCCAGTAAAGCGCCTTTTCGCGCTTGGCCCTTGTATCACAGCAAGCCAGTACTGCCTGTCTTGGCGTTTACTTATGTTCAAAATACAGGCAGCTTGTTTGGGATATTTCAAGGCAATGCCTTTATTCTCGGGCTTGTTTCACTGAGTGTTTCAATTGGTATTTGTTGGTATGCCTGGCATCAGCCCAAGCATTCGGGTGTTTTGCCCTATGTCACCCTTGGCTTTTTATTGGGGGGGGCCTTGGGGAATATGCTCGACCGACTGATCTTTGGATTTGTGGTTGATTTCTTCGATATCCAATGGATGGGTAAAAATATCTGGCCGGTTTTCAATGTGGCGGATATTGCGGTGGATGTTGCGATTGCACTCTTTTTGCTCATGGCATTTATTGAAAAACCCGAACAAGTTGTTTTAGATGGGGTAGTTGAAGGACTTTCAGAATCCGAACTACTTGAAGGCCCAGACTCGAACGATGCCGTGCCCAATCAAGCTTCGATCGAATCGACTGAATCCAAATAAACGTGTATAAATTAAAATAACCCCCTTTCAAATGAAGGGGGTTATTTTATGGGCTGCCAAAGGGTGATCCAAGCAAAGGTTTCTGGCTCAGGGACGGGCAGATATTGCCGCAGGAGTTTTATCGGGCCATCGGGTAGCGTGAGCCTGAATTTCATCGCCTTGCTTTTTTTGAGCTGATAAGCATTTGATTCAAAAAGTTGAACCAACGTTTTGAGGGTAAAATGTCTTAAAAACAGTCGTTGTCGTCCCCCCCAGACTCCCTCCTGCCATTTTCCCAATAATAAGAGCAATAAATGGTAGTAGTTTCCCATATGATAGTCAATGCTGATCAGCGGGCGGGCAGGCAATTCGGCAAGAAATTGGCCTGGGTCTTTTAAGGTTTCCAGATAATGATTGAGCAGAAGCGGTTTGGATTCAGAGGGTGATAAGAGGGATTTACTCTCAAGCGGGTGGATTCCGGCCTGGCGATTTAAAACCGATTCAAAGGGGCTCAAAAGTTCTGTGAATTCCCAGCCTTCTTCAGCCAGCAATTCGCTTATCATTTCTGGCAAAACCCACCGTTCCTGGCTGAGTAAATCTTTTAATAATCCCGATTCTTCAGTAAAACGCGCAGAAATTCCCTCGGAAAGATTTTTGAACTTTTGATGGGCCTCCGTATAAAATTCGCGGGAATAGTGGGTGCTGAGCAAAACGGTATCTTGGGGGTCAAATTCAAGATTCAGTTGGCGATAATCCAGGCTTTGGGGATCAAAACGTTGGGCTTCAAGCGCCTGCTCCCAGACCCGCGTACCGGGAAAGGGGGTCATATGGGTGACATAGGCCGTGGCAAATAAATCATGGCCTTGGGCAAGTAAATCCCAGGTTGCTTTCAAATCTGAGACTTCCTCATGTTGATCCCCGATAATCAGGTTGCCATGGGCATAGAGACCATGGCACTGGCAAAGTTCTAATACCCGTTGGTAATCAGCATGACTGGTTCCCACGCCTTTGAGTTGTTTGATCAGACGATCTGAGCCCGATTCCATGCCAAAGCTGATCAAGAGCATATTCATATCTACCAAAAGTCGGCAGATCTCTGGGCTGAGCGTATTCGAACGCGAAGAACAGAGAAAGAAAAACCGCTTGTGTAAACCTGCTGCTCGAATTGCTTTTACCAAAGCTTCCAAACGGCTTTTTTTGAGCGTAAAGAGATCATCCGAGAGGGTAATTTGGTCGCAGTCGGGATAATGTTTTGCAATCGACTCCAGTTCCTCAACCACCCATTCCGGGCTGTGAAAACGCCAACTGGGATTGACCAAGGGCGCTGAGCAGAAAGTGCAGCGGTAGGGGCATCCCCGTGCCGTATGCACATGAAAGAGCGGTTTAAAATCTGGAAAATGGGTAGCCAAAGGGGCAAACATCTTGGCCCGGTTGGGATGGGCCAGACGATCGAGATTTTGAATCGGTGGGCAGCGACCGGTATTGACGATCTTCCCATTTTCATGAAAACTCAGTCCCGGAATTGTTTTCAAATGCGCGGGGTGAAGCTGATTGGCTTGAAAAGCGCGCACAATGCTTTCCATTGCTTCTTCTCCCTCACCAACCACCCCGATATCGATTTCAGGGTGCAAATCATAGGCATTGGTGGCAATATGGGGGCCGCCCAGCACAATCGGAAGATCTCGCCAGGCTTTGATTTTACGTGCTTCTGCCAAGGCCGCTGGCAGGGTTTCGGTATAGGCCGAAATACCTACCAAATCAGGTTCAAAGGCGATGATATCCCCAGCACAGAGGCCAATTTGGGTTTCAATGCCCGAAATTTCCTGTTCTAACCAAGCAGCAATCGAAGCCAGACCCAAGGAGCCCACGCGTTGGCTGCGGGGCTGATAAAAATCATCCACATAAAGGAATCCGATCCGGATCATTGCTTTGGCTCCTGCAGGGATGCCCTAATATAGCCCATTCATGAAGGGGTTTTCAAGCAAGATTCTGAATTTGGTGCCTAAAAGCGGTACCACCCCCCCAAAAAACTTCTTACTGCCCTGACAAGATTTTGAGCCTAAGACGGTATAATGGGGTTATGCCAGATATTCAATCACGCGTGCGCGTCGCTCAACTCATGACCGGTGACACTCCCCAGGGGCTTTATGTCAAAGGGGAGCATGGAACCTTTGCCTCCCATGCCGAGGCCGAAACCGTTGCCAAAAAGGTCGCCGATGCGCCGGATCAGGATGCTGTCATTCTTGAAACAGAAAATGGCGGCTACCAGGTTTTAGGCGTAGACGAAATCCATACCCTCTTGCCCGCAGGCCAATTGGGTGGCGATGTGATTCGCGAAGCGCCGATTGTATCTTTTGTGGCTTCAGATCCCCTCACAGGGCAGGAGAATGTGATCGGACAACACAGCGCGACAGATTCTGCTCTTGAAAATGCACCCGTTCGCAAAACAGCCCTTGATAAATATGAACAGCGCTTTGGAAAACAATTAAACAAAGTTTTGGGTGAAGATAAACAAGCCTATCTGAATGAGCTGAATCAATTGCAGCAATCCCTCGAAGCCCAGGGGATTAAAGTCACGATTGAGCTGGATGACGATGTCTTTGAAAATCGCGAAAAGCTTGAAGGCTTTCGCAATATGCTCAACTATGCCCATGACAATCTTCAAACCTTAAAAGAACGCAGCATCACTGAAATCGCGATTGTCGATGAGTGGGATGGGGTCTTTGGCACCAAGGTGGATCTCGAATACGACAAGAAAGAGGGAGTTCGCCGCCTTGAAATTGGCGATGACTTTCTCAATGACTGGGGTGAGAGCCATAACCTTCTCGATAAAACCAGTTTGAATAAACTGAAAGACGAAATGGGCGAAACCCTGAAAGAGGATGAACTTGAGCAGCGTACTGCCGTGTTCAACGATATCCGCTCGAGCCTGACCCAAACCCACCGCCAGCTGAACAGTCTGCAACAGCGCTCCTTTCAGGGCGAAAAAATTGATCCCAAACCCGTACTTGAAGGGCTTGAGCAGGAATTGAAACGGCTTGAAACAGAAGTCATCCCTCAGGCAGAAAAACGCTTTGAAAATTTGAGTGTCAAACATGAACGCAAGTTATCCCAGCGCTATCTTGAGACCTTTGAATCGACGGTTAAAGGTGTGCGCGATCAGATGGAAAAACTGCGCAAGCTTCCTCCGGATATGGACAGCCTCGAACTCAATGCTCGGCTTGAAAAGCTGAAATTGTTGCTGCTTAAGGGCATGAAAGAAATTCCTGACCAACGTAATTATGTAGGGCTTTACAGTTCGGGCTTTGGAGACGGGGCCCGACCCAGTGCGGGCGTGATGTTTTCCCATGCCTTTGGCGAAGAAAAGAACACCGTGGCGAGCATTCGTGCGGGCACCTCTGCGCCTTTGAAAATGCAGGGAAATAGTAAAAACGATATCATGCTCGGCTTGGGCTTGAACCATACCTTTCATTCCGGCAATAAACTTCTTGATGGAGCCAATGCCAGTGTGGGGATTGGTTTTAGCCGTGACACACCCTTTTTCGTAGGGCTAACGGCTTCCAACAGCTGGTATTTGACGCCTTACCATGGGCTTCAAGATGAGATGTCTGTGGTTGGGGGCGTGCATGCCACGATTGGCTCCTTTAACAATCTCGGAGCCAGTGTCGATCTCAATAAACATCTTTCCAGCAAAGTCGATTTCGAAGGCTATGGCGAGGTTTCGCTTTGGAACCAGGCCGCAGAAGCTGAGCTGGAGCTGGCCTTGTCTAAGAACAAGGATTTTTATGTAACGGCTGGTGTAGGCACCAATAAACTGCTCTATGCCGGAATCGGCATTGCCGATAAATATGAATTGGAAGTGGGCTTGGGCGGCATTTCCGTTGGCAAAGACTCCAATAATCTGCCGGGTGAAACGGGCTGGGAAGTGGGTGTGAGAAATTTCATTCTGCCGATTCCCTATTTCCGCCACAACCGGGTTCCAGGTTACCAGTTCAGCTATAACGATAAGAGTACAGAGTATATCACTCCCAACGGTTCTTTCATGACCATTCGCCAGAATGAATTGGGTGAAAATTACCGGCAGGCCTATGTTCCCGATCCCAAAGCTTCAACCGACCCGAATAAGGTGGTCTACCGTCGGGTGAGTTCAAAAGCTGAACTCGATCATTTAGACCAGGCCCCCAGCCGTGAAATCAGCATTGGGCCACTGGGTTATTTGACTGTCTATGAAGAGGGTAAAAAAATCATTGATGATGGCTTGATTCAAAAAGAGATGAACGAAGCCGATTTGGGCATTATTACCGATCAAGCGGGCGTGCTTTGGTTTGATCGGATGAAAAAAGACGGCGATCGTTCGCTCGGCAATCGCCGGGAAGAAATGCCCCTGCCACTTTACCGCGCAGTCCACTACTAAAGCGAAGCTTTGAATGGCTCTGCCTGTTTGAGAGCCATTCAAGCCTTTCTGAGCTTAAAACCGTTTTTTTGACAAGGCTTCAAGCTGGCTGTCCAATTGATCTTCATCGATCTCGCCGCGCGCTTTGGCAAGTATGGCTTTGAGTGCTGCTTGGGTAAATTGTCGCAAACCTTCAGGAGACAGATCCAATTCATAGTCTTCTTTTAAACTGGCTTGCAGTGCATCATAGGTGTTTTGATCAAATTTTCCACTGACTTTTTCAGCAGGCATGTCGAGGGTATCTGCCTGAAGTTCTTTGACCAAGACTTTGCCCAATTCTTTGCTGAGATCTGCACCTGGCGCAAGTACTTCGGGTATTTCTTCGGGATCATAAAACGCGTCTAAAAGCTGTGTTTTTGCTGTCTCAGCAGGTGTGTTTCCCTTTAAGATTGCTTGCAATACGGGGATCTCATTCCTGCTATAATTGCTCAGGCAAAGGCCGATGAGCATTTGCTCTTCTGGCTTGAATTGCGATTGAAACGATTGAAAACCAATCTCATCTGGCTTTGACGGCGCGTGTAAGGGTTGGCTGCGTTGGTCGTAGAGATAGGCTTCAAGGTTTTCATTGGCCTGATCACGGGTAATTTTACCCTGAAAGTAATTTTGGACATCGCCGATAAAATTTTTGAACTGAGCATCGGTCATCATCTCATCTTTGTCAAAATGCTCAAGTACAAAGGCTTTGGCTTTGACAAAACTTTCTTCGTTCCAAACGCCTGTTGCTTCAGCCCCTATTTCCTTTTGAAATTCTGAAACAAAGGCTTTCAGCTCTCTTGGGCTATAGTCCAATTTGAATTTATCTTCGTCATCACTTCCTCCAAAGCCCCAAACAGTCAAAGCCAGTACAAATTGACCCGCTTCTTTTTCGCTTAAGGAGTAGAGGTTCTGCTCGCTTTTGAGCGCATTGTAAATCGGATCATCGCTGCCATTGTCCATGAACTGCAGGGTTCCCTGAATTTGGCCTGTTTTGATAGTTTGCCCCAGTTGGACCTGATCCAAGTCCATTTCAGTCACTTTAAGGTTATAAACCTGGGGAGCAGTTGTATTTTCTGAGTTCAGCAGTACGAGATTGTGGTTGCCATCCTGGCGTGCCAGGGCTTTGGTATTTTCAAGTTCTTGCTCAGTTTGGCTGGGTAGAACGGTATTGGCTGAAAGAATTTGGGCTTGAATTGTTTTGGCTGAATTCGAGATATTCCCCACGTCTGGCTCCTTAAATGCAACTAAGTTTTACTTATTATAAACCACTGATAACTCGCGGGAATTAAATTCATGTAAAGAATTTGAGTTTTATCTGGTGTTTTGTGCTGATTTTTGAACGCATGAAGTGAATGAATTGTCTTCGCCGGATGTCCTTGAGCTTGGCGTCTGCGCTTCAAGATTCCACCCTCGGAAGGGCGACAATACCCCGCCTGTGCAGCAAACTGCCCTCATAGCGAAAAAAAGCGCTCAAACGCTTGTGATAGATGATCAGGGCTTTTAATTCTTCAATTTTGGCTGCAAAATGATCCCGTTGGGCTTGGGCCAGAGCGAAAGCCAAACCTCGGCCCGCATGGTATCTTTCTTTTTCTGCTTCAAGTCGTGCTGATTGAGCTGCTTTTGTTTTTTTTGCGGTTTGAATCTGGGTTCTTGCAAGATTCAACTCCAGCCAGGCCTTTCTGAGGTCAAACTCAACCAAGACCTGTAAATTATGCAAGGCTTCACTCTGACTTTTCTGATCGTTAAGGGCCTGTTCAAGCTTTGCCTTTTCGGCGCGACTGCCCAAGGAATAGGAGAATTGTGCGCCTCCGGTTAAATCAAAGCCACTGCCAGGCAGATTGCCCAAAGAACCCAGAAAGGCTTCAGCATAACCACTTTTGCCCAAGCTGATAAACAGATCCAGTTTGGGCAATAGACCATCCCGTGTGCGTACGATTTCGAGGCGCTGTTGGTTTATTTCTGTTTGAGCCTGTAGAATTTCAGGCCGCTGTTTCAATGCAAGTGCCAAATGGCTTTCAAAGGCTTCAAGCTTTTCTTCGGGCAGCTCGAGGGGCAAGCTGATTTGCAAGGGAGTCACTGCCCAGTTCTGGGGATCCGGTTGAATCAATCGCAAGAGGTTCAAACGATTGCGCTGAATTTCAGCCTCGGCATTGTTTAAATCCTGTTGTCTGAGGGCAACTTCGGCTTCGAGGGTAATTTTTTCGACAGGGGCCAGACGGCCCAAGGCTATCCGGGTTTCTGTTTCACTTAATTCCTGTTCTATCAAGGCCAAAGATTCTTGAACCAGGGCAAGCGATTGCAGAGATTGAAGGTAGTCCCAAAAAGCCTGTTCAGTCTCAGCCACGATGCTCAAGGCCAGGCCTTGGAGTCGGAATTCAGCTAAGCGTTTGTCTTCGCGGGCCAATTCAATGCTGGCGCGATTCACCTCAGGATTTTGGCCCTGCAAAAGGGCCTGGGTAAAGCTGAGCCCTATTCGCGTTTGATTCTGAGTGGCACTGCGATCACTCCAGGTTCTGCCACTGAAATTGGAGCGTACATCAAGCGCCAGTTTGCTGCCTGTTTCAAATTCTTTTTCAAGGCCCATTCTGACTTCACTGCTGCGGGATAGAATATCTATAAATTCAGTGGAATTGCCAAGAATCCGGGGGGTATTGTCGCCACTGAGGTTTGCAGATGCACTGATACGGGGATCAAAACGTGCTGTGGCAAGCGACTCCCCCCAGGTTGAGTTTTCCACTTGAAGCAATTCAAGTTTGAGCGCAGGATTATTCTTCAATGCCAGAAGCCCAGCCTCAAGGATATTCAGTGTTAAGAGCTGATGCGCAGGAGCCTGATGTGTTGTTTTGCTGGGTATTTCCTCTGCAAGGCCGGCGGAGGCACCTTGAAGAGTCAAACCCAGCAGCATCAAAGCCAAGCGTATTTTAGGCATCCTGAATTTCCTCTGCGTGGGCTGGAGCTGGTTTTTTTTCACGGGTTTTCTCAAGGCTATAGTAAACCAGGGGCACAATAATCAGGGTAAGGAGGGTGGAACTGCTCAGGCCACCGATCACGGTTCGGGCCAAAGGCGCTTGGGCTTCGGAACCCTCTCCCAAGCCGATCGCCAGAGGCAGCAGCCCCAAGACAGTGGTCAAGGTGGTCATTAAAATCGGACGCAAACGTCGAAATCCAGCTTCTTCAACGGCTTTCCGCAAGGGGAGGTGCTCTTCTCTGCGCAGTTGATTGATTTGATCCACCAATAAAATGGCATTGTTGACCACAATACCCCCCAACATAATCGCCCCAATAAAGGTCTGGAGATTAAAACTGGTTTTTGTCAGGAAGAGGGTCAGGATCACGCCAATGGCAGCCAGGGGCACAGAAAACATTACCACAAACGGATCGAGAAAGGATTCATACTGAGCCGCCAAAATCATATAGACCAAAAGCAAGGAGAGTACCAAGCCGATCATCAGTTCTCTGAAGGATTTCTGTTGTTCTTCGATATCGCCTGCCAGACTGACAGAAAAATCACGGGGCAGATTGAGATCCTTCAGAGCAGACTGAATATCCGCTTGAACTTCTGCCAGCGGTCGCCCATCAGCCTCTGCTGAAACCGTAATCACCCGCTCTTGATCTTTGCGCTCAATCATGACGGGGCCATTGGTGCGTTCAGTGCTCACGAAATTTGCAAGCGGAATCAATTTGCTTTGGGTGGTACTGACGGGCAGTTGCAGCAAATCCTCAACAGGGTGGCGATCGGCGCCGGCAATTTTGACCCTGATTCTGAATTCTTTGCCTGCTTCGCGGTAGGTGGTGGTGGCCAATGATCCTGATATGGCAGTTTGTAAGGCCCGTCCCAAACTGTCGATATTCACGCCCAAGGCACCCGCTTTTTGACGATCAACGATTAAGCCCGCTTCAGGACTGCCACTGTCTCGGTTGATACGAATATCTGCAGCGCCTTTCACTGCTTCGATTTTATCTGCGACCTCCCGGCTTAAACGATCTGCGCTCTGAAGATCAAAACCTTTGACTTCAACTTGAATACGCGCATCAGAGGTATTGTTAATCAGGCGAAAGACAAAAAAAGCGCTTGAGGGCTGAACCCTTAACTTCACACCTGCAATTCCTGAGAGCTTTTTACGCAATTGGGTAGCAATCAGCAGCCCAGAACGTTTTCTTTGATTTTGAGGTTTCAGATAGATCCGCAGCTGACCTTTGTTGGAAGCGTCCCCTCCCCCGAAGCCCGTGGCTCCCAATTCGGTGAGTACGTGCACTGCTTCAGGCACTTCTTTGCGCACGATCGCTTCAATTTTATGAAATTGTTTTTCAAGCACAGCCAAGCGAATGCCGGGTTCCATTTCGCCATTGACGCGAATTTCACCTTCATCTGCCTGGGGCATAAATTCGACAGGGATCAGCGGGGCCAAAGGCAGGGTGGCAAGCAGCAAAAGAAAAACGCCAGGCAGGATCCAGAAACGTTGGTTTAAGGCGCTGCTCAAAAAATGACGGTAGGCCCTGTCCAATTGATCCAGACTTGCGTTTCTTGTAATTTTCTGCCGGGTCTTGCCCCGGCGGAGCACCAGGGCCGTCAACATGGGGACCAAGGTCAAGGCTATCACCAGCGAGCAAAACAGGGAGAAGCTGACGATAATCGCCAATTGTTGATAGGTGACCCCTGAAACACCTCTCACAAAGATCAGGGGTAAAAAAACGGCAACCGTTGTCAAAGTGCTGGATAGAATCGCAGACCCCACCTGACGGGAGCCGGTAATGGCTGCTTCTTGAGCCGAGAGGCCTTCTTCGCGGTTGCGGTAGATATTTTCAAGTACCACAATCGCACTGTCTACCAACATGCCGATACCCAGTGCCAAGGCCCCTAAACTGATGGTATTGAGTGTAAATCCTGCAAAATACATCAAAATAAAGGTCGCGATGATGGAAACAGGAATCGCAGTTGCGATCACCAAAGTGGTTTTTAAATTGCGCAGAAAAATAAACAGGATCAGAATCGAAAGCAGTCCACCCAGTAAAACGGCTGTGGCGACATTTTGTAGCGAGCGTTTAATAAAGCTTGAGGTATCCACCAAGACGGGCAATTGGATTTGCTGCTGTTCCTGGTTGATTTTTTCGACTTCTGCGATGACCTTGCGAGCCACTTCGACCGTATTGGTACCCGCTTGTTTGCGAATCGCCAGGCGAATGCCCGCTTTGCCATTGACCCGAACCAGAGAGGTCATTTTTTGGCTGGTGTCTCTGATTTTCGCAATTTGCCCCAATTGAACCGGAACTCCCTGACGCAGTGCCACCACTGTATTTTCAAGTTCACTTAAATCTTTAAACTGCCCTGATGTGCGCACCAGAATGTCCTGATGGGCCTGTTCAACCGAACCCGCAGGTAACTGCAGATTGGCAGCATCGATCTGTTTGAGAATTTGATCAAAGGGTATTTTAAGCGCCAAAATTTTTGCAAAATCAAGATCCACCTGAATTTCACGGGAAAGCCCTCCCAAGGCATCCATGGAGGCCACACCGGGAACCCGTTCCAAGCGGTTTTTGATATCTGAATCTATCAGCAGCCGTGTTTGAATCGGATCTAAATCGCTCTCAACCCCCAGAATTACGATCGGAAAACTGGCGACATCAAATTTAAACAGTCTGGGTCGATCTGCGTCCGCAGGCAGGCGGTTGATAATTCGATCAATTCTTTCGCGCAATTCATTGGAGGCTTCATTTAAATCTGAACCAAAGGCAAAGGTGACGCGTACCTGGCTATTGCCTTCTCGTGAGGCTGAGGTAATTTCTTCTACGCCGGGGGCAGAGGCGACAGCTTCCTCAATCGGTCGACTGATCAATTCCTCAATTTCTTCTGGGCCAGCACCCGTATAGGGGGTGGTGATGGTCAGGGTTGGTAAAGCCACATCCGGTACCAGGTCAATGGACAGGCGACTGAGCGCGACGCTGCCGATCAAGAGAATGATCAAAACAAACATACTTGTAAACACAGGGCGGAGAATAAAAAAACGTGAAAAATTCACCTGGGCTATTTCGCCTTGTGTTTCGTGGCTTTGTTTTCAGGCATTTTGTTTTGGTTTTTTCCTTGGCGTAAATTCGGGTTCGCCAAGCGTACTTTTGCCCCTGGTTTTAAGAGCTGGTGCCCCAGGGTTACCACTCGTCCTTTAAGTTTTGGTTCAAGGATTTCGACGCGATTGGCTTGAACAATTCCTGTTTTAACTGAGAAATAGTCTACCTGCCCTTGTGTGTTGAGCACAAAGACTCCAAGGGAGTCTTGCGCTTTTCTGACCAGGGCGCTTAGGGGGATGACCTGGGCTGAAGGATGGGTGGCGAGCAGAAGTTCAATTTTAAGAAACATGCCGGGTTTAAGTCGAAAATTGGGATTTGGGATTTCAAGCTCAAGCTCTGCGGTTCTGCTTTCTTCACTCAGCAGGGGAGCCAGCCGGGCCACTTTTCCGATGAAGACCTCTCCTGGAAAAGCATCAGTTTGGATGCGCGCAGTTTGACCCAATTGGATGCGGGCGTAGTCCTTTTCTGTGAGTGGTGCCCGCGCCCGAATCAGATGAAGATCGATTAAACTCAGCAAGGGGGTATTCAAAGCCAAGGTCGTGCCTGGGTCCACAAAGCGCTGACTGACGACAGCTTGTGAGGCCCCTCCGTTCCACAAGGCCTGAATTTTGGCTTCTTCCCGTTTGATTTGAGCCTGTCGAATTGATGCTTGGTTCTGTTGAATACGGGCCTGTGCCGTCACCAGGCGGGCTCTGCTGCTCTCCAATTCAGAATTTGCTTTGTCCAATTCCTCCTGTGAAGCAAGCTTTTTCTGATAAAGCGCAACCACGCGGTTTAAATCGCCTTCAGCCCGTTCAAAGCCGACCTGGATTTCCTGAATACTTGCCATATCTACCTGACGTGCAGCTTTGAGCTGTTCAATTTCCTGCTGAAGAAGGGTATCTTCAATCTGACCCAGGATCGCGCCGCGCTGAATGACTTCCCCCATCTGGCCGCGCAAAGAGAGCAAGCGACCCGAAACACGGGATGAAAGGGTAAATTGGGCGAAGGGCAGAGCAGAACCACTGAGTTGTCGGGTTTCCTGAATGGCTTCAGTTTTGACTTCTGATACTTCAACTGTGATCGGCGGACGGGAGGGCTGTTTCTCTTTTCGACTGGCATATACTTCCTGCAAGCGAAAATTCAAGCCCCAAGCCAAACCTAGAATTAGAATAACTGCCCCCAAGCTGACAGTTAATTTTTGGGCAGTCATTTATGCCTGTTCATCGTATCCTGAAATAATATAATCAATGGCCTTTTGCAGAATTCTGTCCCAATGGGCACGAATTTCAGGTGAGTATTCGTTATCGCACTCTGAAATAGCCTGCATGAAACTGCGTTTCCAATAGGAGTAGAGTTCGGGGCGAATATTTAAATTCTTTTTGCCATGGCTCTCGCGAATCCGGGCCAAACCACTTTTTCCAACCGGATTGTCATCGGCAAACATCAGTGCCAGATTAATGCCTTGACGAAGTAAGCCCTTTTGAACTTCAAAATTGGTGTTTGCGAACATCGGACGAATATCTGGATGGCTGTCGAGAAAAATTTGATAAAATCTGCCGATGATATCCGTCTGGTTCAGGCATCTGCCAAAGCTCAGTTTTACAAAATCACTATCTTTCATGCAATAAACTCCAATTTTATATCCACATTTTGGGCCTGGGTCGTCAACGCGCCAATCGAAATCCCGTTGACACCTGTCCAGAGATAATCGGGCAAGGTTGCATAGGTGATTCCACCAGAAGCTTCAAGAAATAAATCGCGGTGTTCGGGATGATTTCTGACCAAAGCCACAGCTTCCGAAATCATCTCTGGAGGCATATTATCGAGCAGAATGGCATGCATACCCCCTACTTCCAAGGCTTCACGCAGTTGATCCAGACGATCGACTTCCAACTCAATATAGACTTCAGGATCAGCGGCGATCACGCTTTCAAGCGCTGCCTTAACGCCACCTGCAGCGACCAGATGGTTGTCTTTGAGCATGGCCACAGAACTCAAATCCCGGCGATGATTATACCCGCCTCCCACAGCGACTGCATATTTTTCAAACAGGCGCAAACCAGGGGTGGTTTTGCGGGTATCTAAAATTTTAAAGCCAACGGGAGCTTCGAGCGATACATGTTTGCGGGTTAATGTTGCAATCCCACATAAACGTTGCAAAAGGTTCAACATGACGCGCTCACGCATCAACAGTTCTTGAGAGGGGCCCTTCAGCTCAGCCAGAACGGTTCCTGCTTTTACGGCTTCCCCATCGGCCTGCATGAGCTTGACTTCAACATCTTCCGAAAAAATATGCGGCAAGACTTGGGACCCTGCAAAAACAAGATCCTGGGCTGCTAAAACATGCGCAACCGACTGGCTCTCAGGATCAATGGTGCTTAAAACTGTAATATCGCCTTGGGGCATATCTTCAGCGAAAAACCAGGCAATGCGCTGATTGACATAGGCTGGATCCAGTTCAAGGGTACGAATAAACCAAAGTTCAGGGGTTTGGGTCAGATCATAGGCAGGCAAAGTCATCGCAGACTCCTTCAACGGTGAGTAAATCCTCCCTATTGTAACCGATTCACTCTGTCGACGGTGAAAGCTCAAATGAGTGCACTATGATTCAACTTAGCGATGCGTACGGGGAACAAGGGGTGTTTCTTCGCGCAGGTGATTATCATAGCCTTTTTGAAATGCGGTTTCAAAATTGTTTTGCCTTTGTTGAAATTCTTCAACGTCTTCTGTGGCAGATCCTCCCCCAGGCTCATGGGCCATGAAGATTTGGTTCATGAGCACCTGGTAGCTTGAAACAATGCCCTTTTGCCAGTTTTCGACCTGGTTTTTTTCACGTTTGGCTTGGGTATCGATGCCCTTGTTGAGCAGGGTTTCTATTCCTTTGACACCAGAAAGCTTTGAAACCCCTTTGCTGAATACTTTGGCGATAAACGCCCCTTGATCCACCTTGGCTTTTTCAGATTTGGCTAATTTTTCAATCGTTTTTTCAGTCGCTCTGAGCAAATAGCCCATCTGGTGACTGAGTTTATCGATTTTTTTCTGATCGGGTGGGCTTTCTAAAATGGCATCGGCATACTCACGGGTTGCGTTGCCCAAAATCTCACCCAGGGTATCGGCTGCCTGATCGGGGTTTTCGGGATTTTTTTCTACAATCGAATCCAGGCTGCGATTCAGTAAAAGGCTGTCTTTGCCGCGGTTGCGATCTGCCTGAAATTCGAGTTCATTGGCAATCCCGATCGGGTCAGACTTCAACAGCATTTCACTGATGCCCCCTTTCACCCATTTTTTTTCACTTGCCTTAAAAGCTACGCTGAGGTTTTCTGTGTCCTGGGCCATTTTGATCATGCGGGCTTTGACTTGCGCTGATCCAGGCCCCTTCAGCTCAGAAAGGGCTTCTGCAAGTTCAACAGCTGGGATCGAACGGGTGCCATTGGGGTCACGGTGTTCCAGGGCTTTGGCGAGCGCAGAATAGACCTTTTCTTCGAGTTGACGTCCACCACTGGATTTTGAGGCAAAACTTAAAAGCCTCAAGTCTTCTGCCAATTTTGAGAGTGCCATGGGCCTTTGACGGGCATCCCGTGGGCCAGCAATCTTTTCAAGCATTTCTTGGCTAATTTGTTCGGGGCTGAGTTGCGAATAGTGTCGCTCAGCAGAGCTTATATTTTTTCGATCTTGCAAGCGCTGCAATTGGGTTCCCAATTTTTCAAGCTTGTTCTGTTCCTCTGGCGTTGCGGTTTCAAAGGCTTGATTAAATGCTTCTCGAATCTGCGCACGATTTTCTGGGTGTTGATCATACCAGGATTGAATTTCCTGATTTGAAGACTCAGCCAATTTGACAAGCTCTGCTTTTGTCAGCGAAAAATTTTCAGTTTCTGATTCAAAAAGCGGATACTGAACCGAATTTGGATTCAATTTGAGTGACTGGGATGAACTGTGGATCTCTACGCTGTTACCCTGTTGAAGCGCATCCAGGGTGGCTGCTTCATGTGAGTCGATTCCGTCTTTCGCCATGGCCACCTGAATTTGTTTGAATTCAGATGAACTGATCGCAGATTCAGATTGAACTGCTTTTTGAATGGCATTAAATACGTTTCGATTCACATTGGGCATCGGATACATTTTCCTTAATGAATGGAGTCTTCATTTTTCATACCACAGGAAAGCGAATTTTATACAAAAAGTTAATATTTCTTGATTTTTTAAAAAATCCTCAAAGATCTGATTGCGTGTATTTCTTGGGGCGGTGTGAGCCTTCCTCAAAATTAAGTTAAATTGAATGGAAAGTCTGATCGTTTAATTCTTGTTTTTGCCCTGTACTCGCAGAATACTCTCTTTATATAATGAAATATATTGATTAGATTTCAGGTGAATATGCAACCTTTGAACCCCCGCGCTCTGAGCAGTCAACCTCCTTTTTTGCCCTCAGCATTCCCGCTTGAAAAGCCAAGCGAAGCTCTTTCTCCTGCCATGCTGAAAGAAACCCTTACCCTCGAATCAGGTCAAAAAGGAACGCTCCCGTCTCAACCCTTGCCATTTGAACACCCTCTGCTGGCAGAAACAGCGAAAAAGCCGCTAAAAAATCAGCCAAAGAATTTGAAAGCCAAGCCCCTTGAAGAAAAAAAACAAGAAAAGCCGCCTGAGCCCCCCCCTGATCCCGATCTGGGAATTGAGAAACCGCCTGCCTTGGTAGGCTCTAAGCGTGCGCCTGAAAAAGGGGACCAGGCGATCTATGAACAGTATCTCAGTGTTCAACGTGAAGTCAGAGATGAACTGAAGGGGGCAGGCAAAACGCCTGTACTTTCAGAGCAAAAATCTCAAATGCTTACCAAACTGGCTTTGCGTTTGGGGCAAGAAGAATTTTTGAATTTACCTGAAACCGTTCAAAGCGACGTGCTCAGATTTTTGGAAAAGTTTGAGCTTTCTGATTTGGTTTTGGCTGAAGTTCAGGCCGAAGGAGGGGCAGATGTTAAGGAGGGGATCGTTACAGGTACAGGCGTTGATGGCCACTATACCAATTCAATCCTCTTTTCACTTCAGGGCTTGATTTCCAGTCATCGCTTAAGTCCTCAGCTCTTAGCGGCCCTTGATAAATTTCGTGAAGCCCCCCTGCATGAATCGTTGACTTCACAACGCATGACGCTGATAAGAAGTGCCTTACAGGAGTTGGCTTTCCCTGAAAAAATTGAACAGCATTCCAAAGGTACCTGTGCTCCGACGACGGTGCAAATACTCTTGTCGCTCAAAAATCCAGAGTTGTATCTCCAACTGCTGGCTGATTTGGCAAGCCCCTCGGGAGAGGTTGCGCGCGATCATTTGAACGGAAACAGGGGCATGGAACGGGAAGCAGATACCCTGATAGATGATCGCAGTGGCAGAAGCCTTTCCAGCCGTCTGATCCAACCAGCTTTTATGGAATATGCAAACGGCGATCAAAGCTATGACAATCAAAAGGATCGCAATTCTGACGGCAAGTCTGAATACTCTGGCCTCGATGAAAAGGGCGCAGTGCGATTATCAGAGGCTTTGTTTGGGGCCGGTAGCTATGCTTTTCGGTATGTTCATGCCCATCCAGATCCCAGTTGGCAAGGGTTTGAAAAATCTGAAATACTTTTTAATGAAATTCAAACAGCACTCTCACAAGGCGAGCCGGTGCCCGTTGGTTTGCGCTGGGGAGAAAGTGCCCACAAGATATTACTAACAGCTCTGGACCCAAGCGATCAAAAAGCCTATTTTATGAATCCTTGGGGCGAAATGCAAACCATGCCTTTGGAAACCTTTAGGCAACGTCTGGATTCGGCATCGCTGCCGCGCTCAAACCAAACACAGGGCTTCCCGGTTTTTGAGCATCTACCCGGAGCTTCAGCAAAAAAAGAGTCCTATCAAGCGATTCATAATTGGCGCTATTATAAGATTACTGATTATTTAAGTGAAGATCCGATTCTCAAATCTTTACCCGAGACTCAAAAAGATCTACTCAGGGAAAAATTCAGAAGTTTTCGACTCAGCCCTGAATTGGCTGCGCGCAATATGGATATGCTGATTGGCTTGAGCCAATCGGGATTGGCTGATGAACGTCTTTTTCAGCGGATTGAGGCCTTGCGGGATAAAGATGAGCTGGCAGCTCTGGTGAAGCTCTACAGTTGTTCTGAAAAGTTATCCGTTGAACGTTTTAAAGCGTTGGTTGCCGCTGAGCCGGATAAAAATTTGGATACTGCCTATTTTGAACTCTTAATGGACAATTTGGAGAATACCCAGCGAACGGATGCTCTGATTGCTTTGGCGCTTGAAAATAAGGCCATGAAAGAAGATGGGCGTGCTCAAGTAAAAGCAGATAGTCAGGCCAAGATCAAAGATGCCTACAGTGCGCTGCCTTCAGGCACTTCCCCAGCAGAACTGAAGGCTCTGATTCAGGATGCCGATGAACAAACCCGCTTGGCAATGCTTTTGAAAATTACAGATAAATGGGACTATCCAGAGGCTGAAAAGGCTGCTGAAATTTTGCTCTCAGGCCAAAACTTCATGCAGTTGACCTATCTTCTGCATGGGTTTGAGCCCAATACCCGTTTTGTGGGCCTGGACAGTCCCGAACAAATACTTAGATATCTGCGCAATGAGGTTCGTTCAAAATCTTTAATCGCCAAAATGGCCAAGATCCGATGATGATACAAAATGATCTGCTTTCAGCTTGCCATCAAGACTTGGAACGCTTGATTCCCTATTGGCTCAGTCATAGCGATTTGGAGCGCGAATGGCATGTGCAGAGATGGATCGACAAAGTATCAAAGCAACCCGAGGTCTACCAAGCGTTTAAAGGGGCCTTGAAACAAAACTTGGTTTTATGGGAGGCTGGCCCAGAGACAGAAAGGGATGAAGCTTACCATTTTAGCAGAGCACTTTTATTCAGCTTGATATAAAATCTTGCGAGCTGGCTTTTGCTAAAAATTTTGACTGGGAGAAGCAGCTTCACGTTTGCTCATTTTCTCAGCACGATCCGGTGATGCCGTCCTCAGAATAAGTCCCCCAGAGATTCCTTCCTGGCGTAACTGTCCCCTGTTCGTGCTTATGATAGAGGTGTATCATAGAGTATATCATTTCAAAATGGTTCCGATGCTTGCAAGAAAGGCGTTATCTGTATGTTTGGTATTGGTGTTCCTGAGCTTCTTCTGATTTTGGTTTTGGCATTGATTGTTTTTGGCCCTGGCAAATTACCTGAAGTGGGCAAAGCCATTGGGCGGGCGATGTCAGAATTCCGCGGTGCGACCCGCGAGATCGAATCTGAAATTAAGAAATAAAGGGTGGAGTTCCAACTTCGGAGCAATTACCAGCCATCAGGGGACCAGCCCCAAGCTATCGCGTCTTTGCTTTCAGGGCTCGAATCAAACCAACGCTGCCAGACTTTACTTGGGGTAACGGGCTCAGGCAAAACCTTTACGGTTGCCAATGTCATTGCGAAACACGATGTCCCTACTTTGGTGATTGCCCACAACAAGACCTTGGCAGCCCAACTCTGCAATGAATTGCGCGAGTTTTTTCCTGAAAATGCGGTTGAATACTTTGTCAGCTATTATGACTATTATCGGCCCGAAGCCTATATCCCACAAAGTGATACCTATGTCGAAAAAACAGCTTCTATCAATGAAGAGATCGACAGACTGCGCCACTCTGCTACCCGCTCTCTCTTAGATCGCAAGGATGTCATCATTGTCGCCAGCGTCTCGTGTATCTATGGCTTGGGTACTCCCGAAGAGTATTTACGCGCCTCGATACCCCTTCAACCCGGGCAGATGATTGATTTTAAAAAATTGCTCTATGCCTTAACTGAAATCCAATATCAGCGCAATGATTATGAATTGGCGCGTGGCAGCTTTCGGGTGCGTGGAGAAATGGTTGAAATTGGACTGCCCTATGATGAGCATGTCCTCAGAATTGAGTTTTTTGATCAGGAAATTGAGCGAATTTCTGAAATCGACCCTGTATCGGGTCGCCGCTTGAAAGATCTGAAGCGGGTAAGAATTTACCCTGCCAAGCACTTTGTGATGCCACCTGAAGAATTACAACGCGCAGTTCGGGATATTCAAACTGAGTTAGATGGACAACTTCAGGCGCTTGAAGCAGAGCATAAACTCTTGGAAGCCCAACGCCTGAAACAACGTACGGCCTATGATTTGGAAATGCTTCAGGAGGTAGGCTATTGCAATGGGGTTGAAAACTATTCTCGCCAGTTAGAAGGACGGGCTGCAGGCACTCCTCCTTCCACGCTGATCGATTATTTTCCCAAGGATTTTTTGGTAGTGATCGATGAATCCCATGTGACGGTTCCTCAATTGCGGGGCATGTATGAAGGCGACAGAAGCCGGAAACAAACCTTGGTAGATCACGGTTTTCGACTGCCCAGTGCTCTTGACAATCGGCCGCTGAAGTTTGATGAACTTTGGCAAAAATTGGGAAAAATGATTTTTGTGTCTGCAACCCCTGCCGATTTTGAGATTCAAAACAGTACCCAGGTGGTTGAACAGATTGTCAGACCGACTGGTTTGCTCGACCCTCAGATAGAAGTGCGTCCGCTTGAAAATCAAGTGGATGACCTGATTGCTGAAATTCAAACCACGGTGGCCCGTGGCGAACGTGTTTTGGCAACGACCTTGACCAAACGCATGGCTGAAGATTTAACCTCTTATTTGGCCGAACTCAAGATACAGGTAAAATATCTGCACTCAGATATCGACGCGATTGAAAGGATTGAAATACTTTCAGATTTGCGCGCAGGTAAATTTGATGTTTTGATTGGGGTCAATCTTTTGCGTGAGGGCTTGGATTTGCCTGAGGTCTCCCTGGTTGCCATTTTAGATGCCGACAAGGAAGGTTTTTTACGCAGTCACCGGGCCCTAATTCAAACCATCGGGCGGGCGGCGAGGCATTTGAGTGGCAAAGTGATTCTGTATGGCAATCGCTATACAGATGCCATGGAATTGGCAGTGGGTGAAACCGAGCGTCGCAGAGCCAAACAGGAAGCCTATAACCGCGAACATGGGATTGAACCCCAAGCCATTATCAAGGGCTTACACAACCCCCTGCTTGACAAACTTCGGGCGGCAGAAAGATCTGAACCCTATCGTGCCAAATTACAACTTACCCCTGAACATGAAAATCTCGAAGATTTGATTCAAGCGCTCGAAAAAGAAATGCATGCTGCTGCAGAGATGTTGGATTTTGAGCGGGCAGTGGTGCTTCGAGACCAAATGAAAGAGTTACAGGAACTTCATAAATTGAGCCGGCGGTAAGAGCATGGCAGAATTAAGAACGATTCAAAAAGCGGATATCCAGGACTTTGCCGGGATTCGATTTTTGCTGGCATTGAGCGATCAATATGCGGTCATTCCTTTTCCGATGCGTTCTTTAGGCTTACAGACCCAGGATCAAGATTATTATATGCTGGTGGTGGGCCCCACGGGTTTGTTTTTACTCTCTTACCATTTGATCTATCAGCGTTATTCTCCACAACACTCCCTGACTCTGGCCTATGATATTGAACGCAGCGCAGATACCCTTGAACACTATCTTTTGCGTTGGTTATCCGGTCTGCCGATTTTACGTCAGGCGATTGTCGTGCATGAGGACACGCCCCAAACCCAGGTCACCGATCGGGTTGTGAAGGTCAGCTGGAATCGGCTCAGAGCCTGGATTGAAGAAGGGCCTGTGGTGATTGAAGCTGTGCTGACCAAGCGCATACTGCAGGTTTTGAAAGCTGAATTGCTCTATCAGCGTATTTTCAGATATCAGATCCTCTCCGAAGTGGATCGCGCGCCAGGTCAACTGCGCTATTTGGCCATGGATACGGTCGAAGACCGCCCTGTCATGCTGAAAGAAGTTTTTCTGCCGCAGGGGGCCTCCCATGAGGACAGCCATGCCTTGATTCGGGGAGCGAAACTGGCGAGAGAATTGCAGCATGAAAATATTGTCCAGGTTGAAAATATCGTCCCCAGGGAAGATCGGGTTTATATTGTCAGTGAATGGTGTGAAGGGGCGATCAGTCTTCGCCAATACCTTGAAGACCATCCGGGCATGATTCCGCTGACCACAGCGATTCAGTTGATCAAAGATCTTTGCCAAGCCCTGATGGCGGCACATGCCAAAGGCATCATTCACCGCAATCTGACACCAGATAACCTCTTGGTAACCCCAGAACACCGTTTGAAAGTGTTTAATTTTGATGCAGCAAAAAAAGAGGGCATGCATACTCTGCAGAGTACTGCGCTGAAAAAATTAACCGAAGAAAATCCCTATGCAGATCCCGATTATGCCATTGGAACCCACCAGGTTGATCAGCGCGTTGATGTTTATTCGGTGGGTGTCATTTTTTATGAACTTTTAACGGGAAATAAACCGACACACTATGATGAGCTCTTATGGGAACCGCCGAGTAAGATGATTCCGGGCTTGCCCACCTATATGGATAAACTGATTGCACGCGCGATCAAGTTTGATAAGGATCAGCGCTATTCAACGATTCATGCCTTTTATTCAGCACTTGAAAAAGGCACCACCGATCTGATTGGTTCACGCTATGAACTGATTGGGAATGAGGTTCACAAAGCCCCCAATAGTTTGATTTTTAAAGCACAGGATACTCAAACGGGACAAATTGTGGCCTTAAAAAAACTTTTGGTGCCCCCTACAACTGATTATCAGACCCGTTTGCAGACCTTACAAATGACCCTTGACCCCTTAAAAGAATTGAAGTACCTGCAACACAACGGTTTGGTTAAAGTCATTGATACCTTAATCGAAGATGATGATGGCTATGTGATCATGGAATGGGTAGAAGGGCATAATCTGCGTGAGCATTTAAAAACGATGCCACAACAGGAAGGGCTTTTGCCTGAAGAGGTACGCCATATTGCCTTACAGCTTTCTGATGTCTTGCATTATATTCACCAGGAAGGCTATGTGCATGGGGATATTAAGCCCGAAAATGTCATGTTGTCGCAAGACTGGAAAGTGACACTCCTTGACTTTGTGCCTTGGAGCAAAGTTGAGACCGGAACCTTACAAAAAATACCCAAAACAACGCGCTATATGGCGCCAGAATTGCTCGATGGATCCCATATCCCCGATGAGCAGACGGATCTTTTCGCTGTCGGAGTCTTGATGTACGAGCTTTTAACGCATCGTTTTCCCTATGACTACGCCCAATTACGCAGTCGGAAAGATGCCGAACAGCTTCCGCAACCGCAAAGCCTTGAAGAGAAAGTGCCAGAAGATTTGGCTTCTGTGGTGAACCGCGCACTTTCCTTCAAACGCGAAAATCGGTATTCCAATTTTGAAGTTTTTCAAGCAGATTTGGAAAATAAATGTGATATCAGAGAGCCTCAATCCCGTTTAGAAATGCCAGTTTCACATGTTTCAGCTGTGAGTCAGGAAGAAATTCCAAGGTTTTTATGGATCTGTACGGGGCTGGCTTTGTTTTTGCTTTTTATTTATTTGGTTCAAGAAATGCGGAGTGAACAAAATCATTCCAATTTACCCGTTTTGGAGGAAATGAAATATGAGTAAGGTCTGGTATCTTTCATCAGAACCTCTTTTAAATGCTTTGCCTGATGAAGATGTGAGCCGTTTGTTTCAATTGATGCACACTTCTCATTATGAGGCCAACCGCACGGTTTTTTCAGCGAATGTTCCTGGCGATGTGATCTATACCGTGCGACAGGGCAGTTTGAGATTTATTCAGATTACTTCTGCGGGCAGTACGCGTCGGTGTGCAACCTTGAGAAAAGGAGATATTTTTGGCAGTCTTGAATTGGTCGACCAAGGGTTTAAACGGGCACAAATTTCAACAGAAACACCTGTGCAGCTCTTGGTATTGCGAAAACCCGCCTTTGAAAAATTGATTAAATTTTATCCTGCGATGGGTTCGCGCCTGGTCAATTTTTTAAAAGCCTATTTGGGGCACCATTTTGATACCTACCATCGAGAAATTGCCATTCAAAGCCGACAGCGCATTCTGCGCATGCTTTATCATACTTTTTCACACCCTGATTATCAGGGGGATCCCCAGACTGTTTCGGCCTGTAGCCCGCGTGAATTGGCTGAGTTGACAGGCAGCAGTGTTGAAGCTGTTGAAATAGTTTTGGAAAATTTACAGCAAAAAAAATTATTGCAATTAAAAGGGGGAGGCATTAAAATCTTAAAACCTGAACTTTTACCTGAAATGCTTTCCTTGTGTACCCCATGAGAAAAAAACTTGCAAGCTGTCTTTTCTGCTGTCTTCTTTGGGGGCAGACAGCTCAAGCTTGGGCGAACGAATATGTCAATTGGCAAGGATTGTCGGGTTATGCCCGTTTCAGCCCACAAGGGGATCAACTGATCCGTGTCTTGGACCGTAGCCTGGAAATTTGGTCGGTTTCAAAAAAAGAGCGCACCCACAAACTGGGGGTCAATGAACCTTTGGTGGATGCTCAAATGACGCCCGATGGCAAATTTCTGATTGCTGGTAGTGAAGAGGGGGTGTATACGATCTGGAGAACCCAGGATTACCGGCGCGTTTATCAAATTCAAGATCGACCCCTTGGCAATTCGCATCAGCCATTCTCATTGAGTCCAGATGGTTCCCACTTGGCTGTTTGTAAATTGACTGAAAGAAGCGTCAACAATCAGCAAGTTTTGGAGTTTTATTTGCATTTTTGGGATGTAGTGACAGGAAAGCGTGTGGGGCGTATCTTTGTAAGTCAAATTCCCAATCGTCTTCCAGGGCATTTGCCTGTGGTTTCTGTTGCTTGGCATCCCTTAGGACGCTATTTAACCACAGCCATGGAATGGGATGAAGGCGGGGGGAAACCCACCGTCAATTATATTCAAGTACGGGATTTATGGGAGGGGCGTTGGTTGTATTGGGTTCCGGGGGGGCCTCCTGCTGAGTACAGTCAAAATGGCGAGTATTTTGCATTTTTAGAGCCCATGTCTGAAAAAATGCGAACCTCTACGGGATTGCATTGGCAAGTAAAATTGTGGAATACCCGCGTGGATCGTCTGAAAGCACTTCCTTCTGCCCGATCCCTCTCTGCTTTTTCAGGTTTAACCCTCAGTCCACAGGCCAATTTCTTAGCGTATATTGTGCCGATTTCTGGAGTGCAAAAGCAAGTCGTGATCCACTCTACCCGCACACTTGCGATTCAAGCTGCCTATCGGGTTCCCGAGTCAGCTGACAGTATATCGATCAGCCCTGATGAAAAACAGATCATGGTTTCGAGTTTTAGCGATCCCACCTTTCAAGTGCGGATTTACCCCCTCAAAAAGAATTAATTAGATGTATTTAAGTAAGTCCATTCGAAGGCTGGGATCTACGGGCTTGCTTGTTTTGTATATGGGGCTACTGGGGTGCCAGGAAAAACAGACGCAGAAATTTGAGGTTAAACCTCAAGATTTACTGAAGTTTAATCCTCCCGATCAGAGACCGCGTATGCCCAGCCCAGAATTTAAAGAGTATCTGTTGCCTGTGAACAAGGTTCAGGCAACAGATTTGCGCACTCCCAATGACTATCATCGCAGTCGGATGCTGCAGCTTTCTCCGGGTGTATTGTTTAAACAGTATGAGCGCAAGGGAATTTACCCTCCAGACCCTGTTCAAACCCTTCGAGCGCTTTTGATCCAGCCCAAAGCTTTTAAGCAAATTCAGGTATTGTTTTCGGATCAATACCGTCATCCCCTCTATTTTTATAAGGTCGCGAACCGTACGCAAACCATGGCTGTCATGAATTGGGGCTTTTTTGGTTCGATTCCAGGTGGAGATATTTTGGGCCAACGCTGTACACGTCAAGGGGTCAATTGTAAGTCAGGAATCTATCATAATTCTGAAAAGAGAACTGGAAAAAGGACTGATCTGCGTTATACTTTGGCCATTACCAAAAAAGGGCAGGCTCAGATTTTCAGGGGGGGCCTGGGCCCTCAATCTGGTAAGTGGTATACCAAGGCCATGGGCGGAGGCATTCTGCTCTTTGATCGTGATCTTGCCCCGCAACTCTGGGTGGCTGTGGGCCGCAAATATTATACCCACTATTATTTGAATCCCCGTTATAACGAAGCTTCGATCGTTCGCAGCGGGCAGGCCGGTGATCCCAGTCGTCCAGCCCCCCGTTCTGCCATGGGCATCATGGCCGATGGATCGATCTTGTATCTGCAATTGGGAGAGGGAAAACTCCGCTTAGAGGGCGGGGCGACTCCAGCCCGACTGGCAAAAATCATGAAGGAAATGGGAGCGGTGCGGGCCTTGATGTTTGACGGTGGTGGCGCGCCGGTGATGGTTGTGCGCACGAAACAAGGGCAAAACCTAACCCGCACCCTGCCTGAGCATACCCGTACTTCGAATTACTATTATAATTACAGCTTTATGGTGCTGACACACTAACAGTTTGTGTTTGAGCCTTGTTGTGATATCAGTCTCAAACTGTTTTGCGTGAATTGTATAGTATTCTCGCATGAGTAAAATTTTGGGTATAGATATCGCTCGCTTTACGAACGTTGCCGCGCTGGAATCACGGGGCTCAAAGCCATTCTATTTCAGCAACACACCCCAGGGCTTTCAGGCATTGTTGAGCTGGTCTGAAATGCAAGGTGTGACGGGGTACTGTCTTGAGCCTACGGGCCATTATCACCGACCGCTGGCCACCTGGCTCAGCCGCAAAGGCAAGCCCGTTTATCTGGTTCCCTGCAATGCGGTTAAAAATGAGTCGGCATCACTGGGAAGAACGCACCTTAAAAGCGATGAGTTTGACGCTAGAATGCTGGCCAATATTGGCGCAGACCCCAGAAAGATAATCCGTTTTCAAGAGCAGCCAGATTTGTATCTCCATTTGCGCCAGATTTCCGAGCTTTACCGGCGGGTGACTGTTGAGCGTCAAACCGCTTTTAACCGGCTGCATCGGGCAATAGATTTGACCTGGCCAGAGCTGAAAAACATTCTCAAGCTCAAGCAGGTGGGGGCCATCAGGTTTCTCTCTCAATTCCCCAGTCCAGCAAGTGTTTTACAATTGAGCGAAGAGGCTTTCTGCGAGAGCTTAAAAGGCGTGTTTGGGTACCGGGGAACGCCAGAGCGCAAGGCGGCGCTTTATGCCTCGGCCAAGGTCCAGGCTGAAAACGATTCTCAGTTGATGACGGGAGGAGAGGTCGCGGCTTTGGTGCGTTTGATTCAGCGCACCCGTGAACAGCTTTTGGAACTCAAAGCGCAGATGCAGGCCGCTATCCTTCGGATTGATTACGGGCATTTGCTTTTGGATATTCCAGCCATGGGAGAGGTCTGTATTTCCTCCATACTTGGTGAGCTGGGGGACTTGCGCGGGTACAGTCACAAGGCCCAGGTGCTCAAAATGGCGGGGCTCAATTTGATTGTTAAAAGTTCGGGCAAGAAAATTGGCAGGGCCCGCATCTCGCGGCAGGGCCGGACTCAAGTTCGTTTCTTACTGTTTCGGGCCGCTGTCAATTGTGCCCGAAAAAACAGCCCCCTATATCCCTACTTTGCCAGCAAAGGCACAGGAAATAAAGCCATCACTGCGTGCTCTCGCAAGCTGCTTCGCATAGCGTTTGCGGTAGCGCGTGACGGTCAGCCGTTCTGCGCGGAACGGTTGAGGACCGCTGAAAGGTCGGTGTAATTGTTGCCCAAGAGGCCCTTTTTATAATTGCCAAAGCGGTCCAGTTCGCAAAAAGCCCCCGGATTAAACCGGGGGTCTTTTGCTTTTTGAGGGTGCAAATAGAGATTTGGTGCACCAAATTTAGAATTTAGTCCACCAAATTCCTTTCGTCAGTAGCTCGAAAATCCGCAATCCTGACAATCACCCCCGCCTCTGTTTACGCCCGAATTGTGGCAACCGTAGCAGAAAGGGAGCTCTCCCCCTTCTTGCTCATCCCTGCTCTTCTGCAGGGCCTCCAATTCTTTTCTGAGTCGCTCGTTCTCAGCACTCAATTCCTCAAGCAAGGGAATTGCATTATTCCTGAGAGCAGTTATCAGCTTTGCGTCTGCATATTGCCGGTCTGAATAATCATCGCTATAAATAATGTTGCAAATAGACGGCCCTGTGTCAGGACATGTTTGCGCTTGCGCCTCGATTCGATTCGGTTGATATTCGCAATTTGTCCACGGCCCCGGCGTTGCTCTCGATTCGATTTTTTTCAGGCGCTCGATTGCAACCCTGTTTAAGATTGTTCTTTCTTCAGACATTCGCCAATTCTCCTTTTTGTCTTTCCTTCTCTGCTCTCGACTGAATACCCGCCAATTCATCAACCCGCTCATTTTCTGGCTGCCCATTGTGGCCCCTGACCCACTGGGCTTTGACCTCGTGCTTCTGGCAGAGCTGGTGAACCTGCTCCCACAGCTCACGATTTTTGACATCGCCGGTCGTGGTTCTCCATCCATTGCGAACCCATTTGTTCAGATACTGGGAGATGCCATCAACCACGTATTTGCTGTCACTGTAGAGCTTGACTTTACACGGCTTTCGCAGCGCTTCAAGGCCTTTGATAACAGCCGTTAATTCGGCCTGGTTATTCGTTGCTGAGACCATGGGGCCCGACAGTTCTTTTCTGGTTCCATCAGCCCCAATCAAGAGCGCTGCCCAGCCGCCCGGACCTGGCTGCCCGATATTTGAGCCATCGGTATAGATGACCACTTTGGCGCGAGCAGGGGGAGTGACGGGCTTGGGCTTCATGGCTTCGTATGGGTCCAGGCCAGCGAGCAGCGCATCACGTTCGCGCCCGTGCATACCCTTAATCTCCCTTACCATTGAATCAATCTCTTCGAGCGTGAGCCGGTGCTCAGCTGGCGCTTTAATCAGCTTCTCTGCCCAGGCAATTGCATCGGCCTCTTCTTTAAAATTAGAAGCCTCGGCTGGTACACCGCTTTTGAAGAAAAAACGAATCGACCAGCGACGGTTAAAGGGGTTTTGGTCAAGGTAATATTCAACCCCGTCAATCTCCCCATCAGGTGAGGGCTTGGTTAAAATAGGGCTGTCCTGCACGCGCTCTTGGGGCTGGCGCTTGTGCTGCTTGCGCGTGGGGCACGTCTCCCAGTGCGAGCCGAGCTTTTTATCCCAGAGCCCGCTTATTTCGCGGTGGCCATCGACGGGCATGGATTTGCCGTTTTCGGTTTTGAGCCAGGTGATGGGGGCTTTGCATGATGAACATTTAGCAGCCATTGGGGCAGTCCTCCCCGACCGGGTAAACGGTCTCGCAATCGAAGCAGGAATATCTCATGCCCAGGGCCCCGCATATTTTCTCGTCATCCTCCCAGTAGGGTTCAATCGCTCCTTCTCTCAGGGCGACATCTCCGGACGGAAAACGACGAGCCCGTGCATCGACATAATCCAAATCACCATAAAAGCTGCGACTTGCCGCGAAATAGCGGGCTTTACTTGATGTTTCAGCAAAGATGAGTTGCGTGAACCCCTCAAAGGCGTCCCGAACAAGAAAGGCCTTGAGTCTAGCCATGGCCCGGCCTCCCCGCTGTCGCCCATGCGGCGTAAGCAAATTTTGCCGCCTCATAGGAGTGGTAGGGGCTGGATGTGTAACCATCCCAGTGAAAGTGCCAATAGCCCAGGCGGCCCTGGTAGAAGTCGGGGTTCATGATTGGCCCCCTTTGGCCTGGCCAAGAGTCTTTTCAATCTCAGCAAGCCGTTCTTCCCAGCGCCAGGTCACGGGGATAATCGTTGAGCCAATTTCTTCATTTAGAGCCCCAAGCTCACGACGCATCGCGTCAATAGAGACCTGTTTTCTCCCCAGCATTGCATCCAGGGATGCTGAATACCCGTGCATGCAAATCCGGTTGATTTCGTTTGTAGCCGCATCAATTGCAGCCTTCAAATCAGATGCTTGTTTAACCAGGCCACGCTTGCGGTCAACTTCTCTCAGCTTTAAGCGCAGGTCTTGGGCTTCCAGTTCGAGCCCTTGCACATCGATTTCGGGCTCGGGTGTCAATTCGGGCTCTTGGCCAGTGGCATCTTTGAAAATATCCCGCCACATCCAAAGCTCTGGCACTCCGTAGGTCACGCCATAGCCGACGCCCCCGCACCACTGGTACCACCAATCCCCTTTTTCAGCGCAGACCAGTTGATGGCGCGGCTGTTTTTTGCAGCGCCAAATGTGGTGATTCATGCTCTTGATTGCATTGGGAAAAAGGCCGGCATATTCTAGCTCTTCTTGGCCTTTACAGTAAAAGCACACTGGCTTATTGATGCCCAGTCCGGGGTGTGAGCGGCCCAGCGGTTTGCCCAGAATCACTTTTGCGGCGGGTTCTGGGGCTGTGACACTTGGGGACGAAACGGGTGTGCTATTGGGCTGGCTTTCTTCGGCCTCTTCTTTGTCAATCCGCGCCAAAATCTCCAGCGTACGCTCAACATGCCGATTAACCACTTTTCCCGACTCTAAAAAAACCTGTTTTCTGGATTGTTCATCCTCGATATTGCCGGTTTTTTCTCCCCGCAGGTCAAAGGCCAGCAAAATAAGTTCTTTTTGGCGCTCGTTAAATTCGCCTTTGAAATAATTGCCGAGCATGTCTGGCAGTGGCCCGGAAAAACCGCCAGTATGATTTGACCAATTCATTCCTGAGTAGGTAATTTTGAGCAAGTGTTTGGGGTTTTTGGAACAATCAAAGCCGACTTCAATATCGGATGTGTATCTAAAACGCATCTTTGAGCTGCAGAAATCGCAAACCCATTCATGCTCTGCGAACGTTTGCAGGCGGCTGACCTCGGGTGTTTGTTTAGAACAAACAGGGGCCGGGGTGTTATCTGTTTGCTCCGGCTCAGGCAGAGAGGCGGTGGCTGTCTCAGCCAGACCCTTTTGCAGCAAAAGGGTCTGGCTTTCTGCCTGCCTGTGCACCAGATGCGGAGCGATGCAGCGATAGACAACACCCTCCTCGGCCTCTTCAGCGACCAGGTACCCGCCATTTTTCGCATTGACTTTGACGGCCTTATATAGCCGCTTCCATTCTGCCCGCAGGGCTTTCAGCTCTTTGCTGCGCTCTTTGCCGATTTGGCGGGCGTCCTCCATACCTTTGACCAGTTTGCCCATTTCATCGAACTCAGGAGGCAAGAGGTGAATCCAGTCTTCGCGCTTTGCGCCGGGGGACAGGACGGCCAAAATTTTGCCCTTGTGGTGCTTGGGCTTTGGCAATGTCGCCCCTGTCACCCAGGTCACGGTATGTCCAATCATGCGCTCATGCCCCTGCTTTTGATTCAGAGCCAGGGTGTCGAGCACGGATTCAATTACCCGCTCGAACTCGGCGGGGTTTTCAGTCACGATTGGAGCAGATTGAAGCAGGGGTTTGGCCAATGCCCAGCGGTCAGCTTTCAGGTTTTTGGGCTTGCGGTGGTCAAGCAGTTCGGGCAGGCGCTCAGCTGGGGTTAAAAAATCGTTGAGTGAGAGTTGCATTAGATTGCCAAGACCCCCATTTCTACCAGCTCAAAGAAGCAATAGGTCAGGGAGGCCATGTCTCGCATTGCATCATGAGCCCCTTCAAATTCGTGGTCAAACAGCTTTTTGTGAAGCTCTTGAAGCCGGGGCCATTTGTATTTTTGACCCCGATACCGCTGTGCAGAGCCTGCAGGGATAGCACAGAAGTTGATAACCTCGGGGGCTTTCATTGTGCAAATCTCAATTGCGCCGGTCGGCACTTCGAGACCCAGCCGGGTGTATTCCGCGGTTAGAACTGGCCAGTCGAATTCGAGGTTATGGGCAACAATGTAATCAGCCTGGCTATAAACGTAGGCAAACGTGTCGAGAGCGTAGGCGATGGGTACACCCTCAGTTTCAGCCCGCTCCATGGAGATGCCGGTCAGGTTCGTGATTTTTGGGGGTATAGTCCAGCCGTCTGGCTTGATTACCCAGTCCCCGCATTTGAGAGAGTCTTTGGGGCTTTCGGCGGTGGTCAGAGCATACGCAAGCTGGATGCATCTTGGCCAGTTGTCGGTATCGGTTCCGGGCTTGGTGTAATCAGCGTGCAGCCCATTGGTTTCGGTGTCGATAAAAAGAAATTTTTTCACGCTGCTTGTTCCTGTTCTTTGCGTTGTTTTTCTGCGCGGGCTTCGTCTTCGGCAAAGCGGGCCGATTCGATATCTCGGCGGTACTGAATAATCCAGGCGCCAAGGTCATGTTCAAAAATGGGGAGGCCAAAATATTTGGCAAAGCGCTTGATGTCCTTCCCGGCAATCTGGCCAGGGTGGCAGTCGCAGGGGACAAAGAAGCACTGGCGCACGTCTCTTTTTTCGCAAACCGCGATATCATCCATGGTCACGCCCAGGCAATCCCCGTCTGCAACCCATTCAGGAAAGACAGCTAGAAATCGGGTGTCTAAGCAGTAATGGCATTCATAGCTTTTGCTGTGAGGGCTTGAATTCTTGGCGGATTTCATCAGGTCAGAAACCGCTTCAAGTCGCTTAGAATGGGTCATGCTGTCGAGTTCTGGCATAACAATTTGTTTTAAGCTCAGCATTACAGTGCCCTCCGCGCCATCAATTTGGCGAAGTCAACCACGGGGGCTTGCTCGCGCTGTGCCTTGGCATAGGCGTGCCAGTTTCCATCTTCTGGCTCGGGTAAAACCTTGATAGTCCGATGAAGCTCATCGGAGATATCTGCTTGACCTGGTTTGAGCTGAATGATGGTTTTGCCGTCCATACCGGGCAGCTCAACACGGGGAGTTGTTACGCGCTGAACAATATTCCGGGCCTGGTTTTGGGCGCGGATGGTCTTGAGAGCATCGCGAAACTGGGCGCGAATGGCAGGTAGCATATCTGTCTCGCACTCAAAGACGGCGCGAAGGCCCCCGACAGATTGGCAGGCCTGGCGGATTTCTGGGCTTGAAAATTCAACCGTGCTATCTGGCTGCACGCAAGCTTGTGATAGGGCCTGAACTTCCTGCCAGGCATCTGCCCAGCTTGATTCTGAAGCTTGGCTCTGAAATTCGCGGATATCACCGGGGCGGGGTTTGCGGTTGAATTGGCTGCCCCAGGTCTTGATGAAATGCACCGTGGCGGCCTGCACCATTTCGTCGCTGATGTCATCCAGAGCTAGAGCCCAAGTTTCGAGCGCGGCTTCTGTTATTTCGGGCATGTTGAAGGCGATTGAAAAGCGTTCGAGCATTTTGGTAATCGTTTCGATACTTGCCATGTTCAGGCCTCCAATCCGTGTTTTTGTCGGTATTCGCGAAGGAATTTAATATTTTTTTCAGTCGTCGTCATGGGCCTTGATTGCTGTTCTGGCGCAATGATGGTTTGCTCATCGGTCCAGCGCAAGCCATTGAGCCATGTTGCCGGATGGGGAATGAACTGCCCCCCGTCTTTGGTCCACTGGGGATTGTTGGCTTTATTCCAGCCCAAGGAATGCATGATTTGCCCCTTGGTTTCTGGGTTTGGCTTAATCTTGTCCCAGGCCCGAACGGCATTTTGGCGGCCTACTTTGCGCGGATGTTGGGCCCAGAATTCGCGAAACCCTTCGGGGTCGTGTTTGGGCAACGGAGCAAAAGCGCCAGGGGCATCAGTGCTCCCGGAACTTTTTGGCAAATCTTTCAAAGCCGGTTGTTTGGGAAGGGGGGATTCTGGTTTTGAAACCTCAACCGAATCAGAAAAGAATTTTTCTTCCGCGCTCAATTCCCCTTGGGGGATATAGGGGGTTTTAAATTCTTCTTCTGAGTAATCTTCTGAAGTATTCTTCTGGTAGTCTTCTGAGTAATCTTCTGTATAAGATTGGGGTTTTTGCACATCGGTGCTGGGGTTTTCACCAACAGCGGCTGGGATTTTTCCCGCTCCCTGTTGGGAATTTTCCCAATCGGTGCTGGGGTTTTCACCAACAGCGGCTGGGGTGGGGCCTCTGAGTATTTCGTCAAAGACTTTATCAAGCAGTTTGTGGTTGCGATAATAATAGCTTACCTTGCTGATTCGGTCTTGAACGACGCAATAGAATACCTCTTTGCCGTCTGCATTGATGAAAGAATTTTCAGCTTTTTCAAGGTTCTTTTTGCTGGTGTAGGTCACTCCGATATGGGCCCAAGCTGAGCGCCATTCGTCGCGACTCATGCCCAGCTCTTCACACCAGGACTGTCCGGGCTTGTAAAGGCGATGTTCGCAAGTGTCAACGAATTTATAAAACCCATCGGGCATTTTGTCGAACCAGTAATCGAGCTGCTGCATGGCCACACAGGCGCTCAGGCTTCCGGCATAAGGCCGAAGCTCTTTGATGTAAGGGATTGACCCCTTTGCAATTGAGAGGAAGCGATTCATTGAGCGACGGCCTCCATTGCAAAAACTCGGCCATCGGTAAAGCGGGCGCGTTTTTCTCGCACCAGCTTGCGAATGTTTTTTTTAATCCGCTCGCTGTCGGCGCCATTGGAGTTCATAAGCAGCTCTTTGACGGAAAATCCCTGGCCAGGGTGGGCCAACAGGAAAGAGAGAAGCCCCAGGGCCTCCCATGTGATATGCTCAGAGCAAAGCACTTCCAGTGCCTGCCCTGATGAAAAAGGGATTGAAATTGACATGACAAATTCTCCTATTTGAGTTGAAACGTGACGGTATCGGTTGAATCAAATAGGGGAAGCGGGTATGTTGGAACTGCTAATTATGAACCGGCTTCCCCGAAGTCGTGGCCCAGGGTTAACCCTGGGCTTTTTCTCTATGCACTGGCAGCGGCAAGGGTCATCTGATTGAGCTGTTTCAGGGTTTCTTTAGGGATTCCCTTTTCAGCGGCTTTAATCAGCCAGTTTTTGAGGTAAACACCCTGCTCTGCATTTAAGCTGTTGAGCGTTGCACCTTCTCCCCATTTCAGGACAATCAGGCCCATGAGCTGAGTGCTGCTTAAGCCTGCCTTGGTTCCCGCTGCGCGGATGCCTGCGATATCGATGACTGAAGCAAGGGGCGCGGGCTCTGCCTTGGCTGGTGCAGGGGCAGGGGCGGGCTTTTTGGTCTGGGCTTTGGCCTGGCTCTTGCGATTGCAATAATCGGTACAGTCCCAGATTCTCTGACCGCTTTCATCGGCGGGCTGCCATTTGTCATTGTTGTCTTTGATGGATTTGGTTTTGACAATAGGCAGCTCATAGAGGAATCGACCCAGGCCCCAAGAGACGCAGGCCCGTTTGAATGCGTCGGAGCTTTCGCCCTTTTCGGCATCCATATTGCTCTCGGTTCCCGCGTCCCACTTCCAGACCCAGCCGGATTGGGTAAGAATGCCGACGCCACAATAAACCACGTCGCCGACCTTTTTGTAATCCCGCTGCCAGTTTTCAGCCCCGACACAATTGTCGAGGGCATCGATGGCTTGGCGGGCATCGATGTAGGCCACCAATTGGCAGCCGTACGCTTTGGCCACTTGGGGCTTCCATTTGCAGGGCATTGGCTCTCTGAGCTTTTTAATCATTTCAGCAGTGGCGACCATTATTTTGTTCTCCAGTTCAGCAAGGATTGAAGTTGGGCAATCAAGCGCTGCAGCTCCCAGGCCAGAGCGGGGGGCATAGAGCCACCGTGCGCAAATGCCAGGCGCGGATAGCGCGGGGTAATCAAAGCGATGAGAATCAGGGTCAATAGCAGGTTCGTGAACATAATCAGGGCCTCCTTGGCCAGTTTTGATGCCCCAGCGAATCTTGCAGGGGAAGGAACGGTTTAGTTATTGCTGGGCACCTCCGCGAAAACGGGCAGGCTGGCCTGTTGAGAAGGCAGGGGCTTCAGAGCGGGCTGAATGGTGACGTAGGTGTAATGCTCGACCGTCTGGGTGCGACTGGCCAGGATAGCGACAGCGCAGAGCACGAAAGACATGAACAGGGCGATGGCAGAGAAAATCATGCTGTCACCCCTTTCACGAAATTGTCAGGACGCTTGGTTGAAATATGTCCCTTCGTTCCCCAGTTGTGAGCCATGGCATTGGCTTCTGAAAGGGTCAGCTCGGTATAGGGCCCCAATGCTTTCCCATCTGCCCGGTAAAGGTAGGCCGCATAACGACCATTGGTTTGTTTGACGACATCTGACTTTCTCATGATTTAACTCCTTCGGTTGCATAATTTTCGACAGCTTTGCGGGTCTGCTGGATGTCCAGCATCAAATCAATGTCGGCCTGGTTCAAATTCAGCACAGGCATCTCGACAGCGATATTGAGCGCGTGCAGGTCTTGCCGACAGCCTTCAATCATGTGAGCCGCTGCCCAGTCTGTTTCAGCGTCTGAGCGGGTGGGAAAGGGGCCAATCTCACCCGCTAAAATAGATTCGTCTTTCCAGAACCAGGCTGTATAGGGATAGTTCAAAACAGCGCTATGCAGTTGTTTGGAATAAAACAAGGGCTTATCCATAAACCTGCACCGCCTTCTTGGCATCATCCAGCTCAAGATAAGAAGCAATTTTCTTGCCGTGGCGGTCAAAGGCCTGTAAGTGCTCTTCATCCTCAAGGACATGCCCCCCATGCTCAAAGCTGGGCATATCCCCCGTTCCTCCAGAGGCAACGGAATAATCCCAGCGCCCC
>Ga0210032_1000104_pt1 | contig 73806 bp, 52 predicted proteins | sample CryGeyCG2114_250_2_FD_185458 | JGI IMG/M metagenome (GOLD analysis project Ga0210032, IMG submission 185458) | Groundwater microbial communities from aquifer - Crystal Geyser CG13_big_fil_rev_8/21/14_2.50 (SPAdes) (version 2) | ecosystem: Environmental > Aquatic > Deep subsurface > Groundwater ... | reverse complement strand
AAAGTAGTTGGTCTTGACCCAGAAGAAGGTATGCTCAATGAAGCTGAAAAAGAGGCGGAGCAAGCTGGAATAAAAAATATAAAATGGGTTTTGCGAAAGGCAGAGGAAATTGGGGACGATATAGGTAGTTTCCGGCTCACAACAATGGGCGCCTCTTTTCACTGGATGAAACAGGCTGAAGTGTTACAAAAAGTTTATAACCTTACAGAAAAAAATGGTGGTGTTGTTATCGTCTATGATTCAAGTGGCTCAATCGGCTGGAACGAGGAAAATATGGAACAATGGAAAAAAGTTAGACGAGACACAATCAAAAAATTTTTGGGCAATTCCGAAACCCGCCCGCATTCCTCCCCAGACCCCTCCTGCGGGCGGGAATACAGCTGAGGCAGGGCGAATCCATTCCCCCAGACAATTGTTTCGCCCTGCCGAGTCCATTTTAATTCTTCTCAAAAAAAGTTCGCGCAAAGTGTATAATTACGGCACCAATATCAAACTTTCCGATTTTTGCCCGACAGATTCGGCCGCGCGAAGCGCGGAAAGGTATGGAAACACTGGCTCGCCGCGCACGGCGCGGCTCGCCAAGCGCAGGTTCGAGCCAAAGATTTCTTTGGCAGCAACCTTTTTCGATAAAAGGTTGCTATCCCTTGCGATTTTGACGAGGGTTAAAGCGACTTTTATCCAATTTTGGAGTGGTTCGAGCCAATCATTCTGCTTTTGTTCAACCCGCGCCATTTTTTCGTCCAGCGACTTCTTTTCCAAAAGAAGTTTTGTTTTTTGTTCACGATAAATTTCCCTTTCAATATCTTGCTCTAAATAGCCGTCAAGAAGTCGCTGGAGCTTTGTATTGATGGCGCGGATTTTGATTTGGCTTTCTTGAACAAAAGCAGAAACGGATTGGGCGGATACCACATTGTCTCTTTCTGCCATTGCTAAAAGTTTTTCCGCCCAATCCGCACGCAAAGAAACTTTTTGAATAAGAGATGATAACTGCCGATCTAATTCTTCTTCGCGCACATAGGGTTGAGCACATTTAACTTTCTTTTTCGTACAGCGATAATAAATATGCCCTTTTTGTTTTTCGGCAGTTATCATCATTCCACATTCGGCGCACTCTATAAGCCCGCAAAAAAAGCGAAGCCGTCAAAAACCGCGTGGAAGCGGATAATGAAAGGCGAACGTGCGATTAAATTTGATGTTTCGTGGGGGAGTGAGTTTTTTCAGACAAAAGCGGAAGTTCCGGCGGTGCTTGCGGATGTGGAGTTTGAGCAAAGAACAGAGAAACTCGCTGACTTGGTAGAAGGTGAGCGAAAAGCGGTTAAAGAAATAGGGACGGCGACTGACGGGACGCAGATTGTGTTTGAGGTTGAGGGTGAAAATGTGCCATTTAACGCTGAAGTTGTACGCGCCTTGCGAACACTCCACCCGAACGCTGAATTGGCGGTTATAGGCGATATAGACCGCGCTATGCTTGCGTTTGTTGAGGGCAGTGAAGTACAGGCGGTGGTGATGCGGATGCAAGGAGATATTGGGGATATTGCCTTGACTGAAGCGGAGGAGAAAGCAAAGCCGAAGAAAAAATCCGACATTGTAGAAAAGAAAATTACCGACAAAGAAGTGTGGGAGATTTTTAATGAAAGAAAGAGTGAAATTGAGCCGACAATAGGCAAATATGCACACATAGACACACAAGAGAAAATCATTGCTTTTATTAGGGAAAATGCAAATAAACAGTTTTTCAGCAAAGCGGTTAATGCTAACTTTGAGGTAAACGAGATTACGATAAATCATCTCTACAAAAAAAATCGCCCTAAAGCGGATTACGCGCGTCGTACAAAATTGTTTGCGCCGGGGCTTGAAATTGTGGAGACAGCAGGTGTGCTTGTTTCCACGGACAGAGTATCAGATTCGGACAAAGGGATTGTCTATTACGAAATTATTGGGTATGACGAGAACATTCCCGATACTATAATCAGGGTAAAACTTTCCGAGCAAAACAAAAACGGCAAGGTGTACCTTACCATTTCTGACATATCCGTCGGGGCTCCCGTTCCCGAAACGCCATCAAGTGGCCGCCGACCGGGGAGAATTACGACATCGGATATTGATACATCAAGTATAGCAAAAGGCAAAAAGAAAGTCAAGTCGCGCGTTTCGCCAAAGTTGCCCCAACAGGCTGTTTCTAGCGCAAAAACACTTTTAATGCAGCGCGGGATTGCCGAAGGAACGAGCGAGCGCATTGCAGGAATGATTGACCGTGTGATAGAGAAATCAAAAGACGTAAGCGAAAAAGACATACAATTCATCGCGGACACCTTCAACCACTCAACCCGCGCCGTGTTTAAGGAGATTACGGGCATAAAACTTGCGCCAAACGTAAAGGTGAACTATCTCGGCAATCTTGGCGCGAGTTATGCGGGCGACCTTTCATCGCTCAAAATTGAGGACGGCTCGCATTCGTTTGTTACTTACGAGGGATTGAAGCGTTTGTCGTTCAAAGACGAAACGTATGACCGGCTCTCAAGTGAGTTTGGGTATGTTCAAGACGACCTTACCAAGAGCAAGTCAAAGCGGGACGAGGAAAAAGCCAACGCGAATGACGAGGCAACCGCGGGGCGAATGAAAAAAGGAACACGCGAGGACATTTTCTTTGAGGACTTGGGTTTTGACCATATTACCCTAGATGAAGTTCAGAACGCGAATCATATCGTGTCAAAGGTGAAACTCCAAAAGGGGCAGGCGAGCGAGTATGCACGGTTTAGTTTGCAACCGCCCGCGCGATCCGAACGAGATTTATATTCCAATACCGGCGTGGCTACACCGAAAGTTTCCGAATTTCTTTCCTCCGCGCGACCAAGCATTTGAACTCACTTTGCCCGACAGGACAACAATGAGCGCAAAAGTTTGCCAAGATAACAGCAAAGCTTTAATGAGTAACCCAAACTCTGCTCTTGGCAAATGGCTTTTGCGCGATGTTCTCAATCTTCCGGAGCGGGAAATGATGACTTACGACAAACTTCAGGCAATCGGGCTTGATACCGTTGTTATCTACAAGACTGATAATAAAACTTACGACATTGATTTTACGCGTATTGGGTCATACGAAAAGTTTTTGAATGAAAACGGCGAATCCGGCGAGGAGGAAGCCTCTGACGATGATGAGGAATAATTGCTATGGACAAAATAACGAGAGAACAACGGAGCCGAAACATGGCGGCTATTCGGAGCAGGGGAAATCAGACTACGGAAATTGCTTTTTCAAAACTGCTTCGGGCAAACAAAATTACAGGCTGGCGCAGACATAGCCGCCGTGTTTTCGGCGTTCCGGATTTTATTTTTCAGAAAGAAAAGGTGGCGATTTTTATAGACGGCTGTTTTTGGCACGGGTGTCCGCGATGTAAAACACAGCCAAAAACAAATGCGGAGTATTGGAAACTAAAAATCGCCAACAATCAGAAAAGGGACAAGGAGGTCAAAAAACAACTTATTCGGGACGGGTGGAAAGTTTTTCGTTTTTGGGAACACGAGATTAAAAAGAATCCGAATCGTGTTATGAATAAGATTGTTTTTTGACCTTTCCGCCGCGCATTCAGGCGAGCAGGCAAAAAGTGGAGGGGGTTGGGGGGAGAAATGCCGCGCCTTCCGAGCGAAGTCCGCACAGCCCCGCCGCCTGCTCGTTCAGAGCAGAGCACCAATTACCTGCCCGCCGAAGCCTCGGCGCAGGCGGGGAAGAAAAAATCCGGCGCGCGCAAAATCAGAAATGCGAACAAAATTTTTCTTTGATGTGGCGAGCGTTAGCGAGCGGCGGCAGGGCGGAGCGTTAGTTTCGTTCAAAGAAGGTTCGCGCATATTCAAACAAAGGGCACCAAAACTAACTTTGTCGGAATTGACTGCTCCGCGCGGCGAAAGGTATGGAAACGTTGTTTCGCAAAGCGTAGGTTCGAGCCAAAGATTTCTTTTTTGGCAACTTTTTTATTCAAAATGTTGCTATCCCTTGCGATTTTGACGAGATAAACAAACTTGACTTTGCTTCGCTATTCTGGCTCATGATAAAACCCTTGACACTATTTTTTAGTCGTGCTATTATCACCACTGTTGTGGATGTTTTCACATTACACCACAAAACGGGTGTTTTTCCAAAATTTATCCCCCCCATATACCTTTGTAAAAAAGGTATAAAAATCAACCGCCAGAGCAGCACGCGGAACTTTTATACACCATTGATGCGAAGAGCAGCTCTACCATAACCGCCCATAAATCGTTAATAACCATGCGGCGGTTGCTAGTGAAGCTCACCATTCGCTACGTGTATTCCATGCGCAACAGCTTGAGCACCCTATCGCGAAAGTAATTATTCTTATCCGACCTTCCTCACGACAACAGTCGTTCGGGGTGGTTTTTTACGTATGCCCGCAAACGTCAAACGCCAGGAACGCCAGTTGTTTACCAAAATTCATGATACGATAGAGATACCCAATCTTATTGAAGTGCAGCAGCAGTCCTACGACTGGTTTTTAAAAGAAGGTCTCAAAGAGTTATTTGAAGAAATATCTCCACTAAAAGATTTTACGGGAAAAGATTTGGAATTGCATTTCGGCAAGTACTATTTTGATGATCCGAAATTTGACGAAGCGACCAGCCGCGACAAGAATGTTACGTATGAATCTCCCCTGCGTGTTGAGGCGACACTGGTCAATGAGCGCACGGGCGAGTCCAAGAAACAGGAAGTGTATTTGGGAGATTTTCCTCTCATGACTGATAGGGGCACGCTCATTATCAATGGTATTGAGCGTGTGGTGGTATCCCAGCTGATTCGCTCGGCGGGTGTTTTTTTTACTTCGGAGTATATCAAGGGACGCAAGTACTACGGCGCAAAAATTATTCCCAACCGAGGCGCGTGGCTTGAACTGGAAACCGATGTACACAACGTCATCTGGGTGAAGATTGACCGTAAACGGAAAGTCGCGGTTACCTCGCTTTTACGCGCGCTTGGCGTTGGCACGAATGAAGAGATACTCGCGCGTTTTAAGGAAGTGGACTCGGCGGTGGACGTACGTTACATTGACGCGACGCTTGAAAAAGATGTTTCCACGAACGAGGCTGAAGGGTTGATTGAGGTATACAAACGTATTCGCCCTGGAGATATGGCAACTCCTGATAACGCCAAGACACTCATCCATTCCATGTTTTTTCGCTTTGATCGCTATGACTTCGGCAAAGTTGGTCGTTATAAGATTAACCAACAATTCGGACTCAACATTAAGAACACCAAAGAAAACCGCATTTTGCAAATTGATGATCTGGTGGAAATTATCCGCGAAATCATCCGGCTCAACCAGAACCAAAAAGAGGCGGATGACATTGACCATTTGGGCAACCGGCGGCTGCGTACCATCGGTGAGCTTGCCCAAAACAAACTGCGTATCGGCTTGGCGCGCATGGAGCGTATCGTCAAGGATCGTATGTCTACGTTTGATCCGCAGAACCTGACGCCGAATCGCCTCGTCAATGCGCGTCCGGTCATTGGCGTCATCAAAGAGTTTTTCGTTTCATCACAACTTTCCCAGTTCATGGACCAAACCAATCCTTTGGCGGAGTTGGAGCACAAGCGTCGGTTATCAGCAATGGGTCCCGGAGGACTTTCCCGAGAGCGCGCCGGATTTGACGTGCGCGATGTGCACCGCACGCACTACAGCCGCATCTGTCCCATTGCAACACCTGAAGGTCCAAACATCGGCCTCGTCGGACACTTGGCAAGTTACGCGCGGGTGAATGAGTATGGCTTTATGGAAGCGCCATTCCGCAAGGTTATTAACAAGGTGGAAAATGATCCCGCAATATCCGAAGGCGAACTGCTGCGCGCGGACGTTGCCGATCCGAAAACGGGAAAAATACTTGCACAATCAGGTGAAAAAATTACCGCAAAACTTGCCGCGGAACTCGCAAAGCACGCAAAAGACGGTTTGGATGCGTTAACGGTAAAAGCCCGGGTGACTAATGAGGTGGTATACTTGGATGCGTTTACGGAAGAACAACACATCACGGCTGCCGCGACTGTGCCACTGGATGATAACGGGTACTTCGTAAAGGATAAGGTAGAAATGCGTAGGTATGGTGAGCCGAGTTTTGACTCAAGCGATGCCGTGGACTACATGGACGTTTCACCAAAGCAGATTGTCAGCATTGCCACATCGCTCATACCGTTTTTGGAGCATGATGATGCGAGTCGTGCGCTCATGGGTACAAACATGCAGCGCCAAGCGGTCCCCTGTATTATGCCGGATGCTCCAGTTGTGGGTACAGGCGTGGAATATGCGGCTGCGCGCTATTCCGGACAACTTGCTTTGGCGCATGCTGATGGTATGATTACAGAGGTTGATGGTGACCACCTTACGCTGTTAACCAAAGACGGAGATTATAAAACCTATCAGCTCAATAAATTTGTGCGATCCAATGCGAGTACCTGCATTAACCAACATCCTATTGTAGCGAGAGGCGAAAAAGTGAAGAAAGGTCAGGTGCTTGCGGATGGTGCGTCAACCGATCAGGGTGAGTTGGCGCTTGGTCAAAATGTGCTGGTAGCGTACATGCCATGGGAGGGCAATAACTACGAGGATGCTATCATTATTTCCGATCGTTTGGTTGCCGCCGACCGCTTTACGAGCATTCATATAGAAAACTATCAGATAGAAGTTCGTGATACGAAGCTTGGACCCGAGGTTATTACTTCTGACATTCCCAACATCGGAGAAGAGCGGCTCAAAGATTTGGATGAAGAAGGTGTGATTCGTCTTGGCGCAAAGGTAAAGTCAGGAGATATTCTGGTGGGAAAGATCACCCCAAAGGGTGAAACAGAGCTCTCTGCCGAAGAAAAGCTGCTCCGTGCCATATTTGGTGAAAAAGCGCGCGATGTGCGCGACAGTTCGCTCTATCTGGAGCACGGCAGCCACGGTAAGGCGGTGCACATCAAGACGTTTTCCCGCGAAGAGGGTGATAAGCTTCCCGCTGGATGCAGTAGGATCATTCAGGTTGCCGTTGCGAGCTTGCGCAAAATTCAGGTGGGCGACAAAATGGCCGGACGACACGGCAACAAAGGGGTTATTTCCCGCATCGTACCCATTGAAGACATGCCTTTTCTGGCGGACGGCACGCCGGTGGATATTATTTTGAGTCCTTTGGGTGTCGTGTCCCGTATGAATTTAGGGCAAATTTTGGAAACGCACCTTGGTCTCGCCGCGAAATCGCTCGGATATACGATTGCAACGCCGGTCTTTGATGGCGTTCCCGAAGAGCGGATTCGTGAGGAATTGCAGAAAGCCGGGTATGCGACGGATGGCAAAATGCAGCTCTATGATGGCAAGACCGGCAAGCCGTTTGATAATCAAACAACCGTCGGCTATAACTACATGCTGAAGCTCGCGCACATGGTGGAAGACAAGATTCATCAGCGATCCATCGGTCCCTACTCACTCATCACCCAGCAGCCGCTTGGCGGTAAAGCGCAGTTCGGCGGCCAGCGCTTCGGTGAAATGGAAGTCTGGGCGCTTGAGGCATACGGCGCGGCACATACGCTGCAGGAAATACTCACGATCAAATCGGATGACGTTCCCGGTCGATCCAAAGCGTATGAAGCAATCATTAAAGGCGAGGAGATTCACAAAGTCAATGTGCCAGAATCGCTCAACGTGCTGGTGCGGGAGCTTAAAGGTCTCGGTCTTGATGTGCAGCTTATGCGTGATGGCAAGCAGATTGCGGAGAAACATGCAATTGATATCCAAGCTTAATTTCCACATATATGCTCGATCCAATCAAGTCAACAGATTTTGATGCCATACGCCTCAAAGTCGCGGGACCCGAAGTCATTCGCACCTGGTCGTACGGCGAAGTACTAAAGCCCGAAACAATCAACTACCGTACGCAGAAGCCGGAGAAGGACGGACTTTTCTGTGAAAAAATATTCGGTCCGAGCAAGGATTGGGAGTGCTACTGCGGCAAGTACAAGAAGATACGCTATCGCGGCATCGTTTGCGATAAGTGCGGTGTTGAGGTTACCCGATCTATCGTGCGGCGCGAGCGCATGGGCCACATTGAGCTCATTGCGCCGGTTGCGCATATCTGGTTTTTGCGTGGCGTGCCGTCAAAAATCGGTTTGGCGCTTGATCTCTCGGTGCAGAATCTTGAAAAGGTAATCTATTTCGCCAGTTTTATCATTACGCTGGTAAACGAAAATTTGAAAAAAGAAACGTTGGAGCAAATTAAGAGCGAGTACAAGCAGAAGAAAAAATCCATTGAGAGCGACTATACCAAAGCCGTAGAACGCGAACGCACCCAAGCCGGCGCCATGCACGCAAAACATGTGGATAAGCAGGATAAAGGTGAGGTTGACGATCTTGTCAGTGTAGCGATTGAAAAACTTGCTCAGCACAAAGAGAAGCAGCTGCGCGAATTGGACGAAGCGTATGCACAGGCAAAGAGCGATTTGGATATGTTGAAACCACTGACCATCATCACCGAAGCAGTTTACCACGATCTCTCACTCAAGTATGGCCACATTTTTGAAGCGGGGATAGGTGCAGAGGCCATACATAAACTCCTGTCGCGTATTGACCTGAATGCTGAAATTACAGTGCTTGAGGAAGCTGCGGAATCGGCGCAGGGAGCAAAAGAAGAGCGTCTGATCAAGCGCCTCAAACTCTTCAAAAATTTTTACAAAAACGATGTCCGCCCCGAATGGATGATCCTTACCGCTCTTCCGGTAATTCCTCCCGATTTGCGTCCCATGGTGCCGCTGGACGGCGGGCGTTTTGCCACATCAGACCTGAACGATCTCTATCGCCGCGTCATCAATCGCAACAACCGCCTAAAGCAACTTGTTGATTTGAATGCGCCTGAAGTCATTTGTCGCAATGAGAAGCGCATGTTGCAGGAAGCGGTGGATGCGCTGATTGACAATTCGGCTCGGCATGGCAAGACGGTAATCGCGTCAACTGGTCAGAAGCGCATGCTCAAATCTATCGCGGACATGCTCAAAGGTAAACAAGGTCGCTTTCGCCAGAACCTCTTGGGCAAGCGCACGGATTATTCGGGACGATCTGTCATTGTCGTCGGACCTCACCTGAAGCTCTCTGAATGCGGTTTACCGAAGCAAATGGCTCTGGAACTCTTCCGTCCATTTGTCATCTCACGCCTGATCGCCGAAGAGTATGTGTATAATGTGCGCTCAGGCAGCCGGTTCATTGAAAGCGGGCGGTCGGAAGTCTGGGATATTCTGGAAGATATTGTCAAAGATGCCTACGTATTTCTCAATCGCGCGCCGACCCTCCATCGTCTGGGTATCCAGGCGTTTAAGCCGGTACTGATCGAAGGTAAGGCGATCCAAATTCATCCGCTCGTATGCACAGCGTTCAACGCTGACTTTGATGGCGACCAAATGGCGGTGCATGTGCCGCTAACGGTTGAAGCGCGGGAAGAAGCGGCGACTATCATGCTTTCCAGTAACAACCTCTTAAAACCCGCAACAGGAACGCCGGTGGTAACACCAAACCAGGACGTGGTATGGGGTTGTTTCTATCTCACCTACAGTGATGCAGATGTTGATGCGGTGCAAGCGGGAAAGGTCAAGATGTTTTCCTCACCGGAAGAAGCAAAAGTTGTCTATGCGAATGGAGTTATCAAACTGCAAGATCCCATTGTCGTTCGTTTCGCGAACCCGAAAAAAACCATTATCAGCGCGCGGGGAGAAACTGACTTTCCCGAGAATGGCATTATCACGACAACGGTCGGGCGCATCATCTTCAATGATATTATTTTAGGCGTGCTTCCCTACTACAACATGGTGCAGAAGAAAAAAGATTTGGGAGCGGCCGTACAGCGCACGCTTGAACTTGCCGGACAAGAAACAACGGTCAACTTTTTGGATGAGCTGAAAAATCTCGGCTTCGCATATCTCACCATATCTGGATTATCCTGGGGCATGGATGACGTACCTGAATTACCGGTTAAACAACAACTTATTGCGGAGGGCGATGCGGCCGTTGAACAGATTGAACAGCAGTACGCCCAAGGACTGCTTTCGGAAGAAGAGCGTTATGGCAAAATCATTGAAACGTGGACGCGCATCAAGGATGCCATTGTTACCGAGTGTAAGAAAGCACTGCCGGTGGGCAAATCCGCATACTCCATGATTGAATCCGGCGCGCGTGGCAGCTGGGGACAGCTTACGCAGATTATGGGTATGAAGGGACTTGTGACCAACCCTGCGGGTGCGATTATTGAGCTGCCGGTCAAAGCGAACTTTCGTGAAGGATTTGACGTGTTGGAATTTTTTATCTCAACGCACGGCACACGCAAAGGGTTGTCCGATACGGCGTTACGTACCGCGAACGCGGGATACCTCACCCGCCGCCTGGTTGATGTTGCGCAAGACTTGGTTGTGCGTGAAGAGGATTGTGGCGATGAGGAAGGTCTGGTGATTACGCGCGAGGAGAGCGATGAAATTGGAGATCTGATCACCGAACGGCTTGTGGGTCGCTGGGTTATGGAAGATATCAAGGATGAAAAGACCAAGAAAATTCTGATCAAGCGAGATACGTTGGTTACCGAAGGACTAAGCCGTAAAATTGCAAAAGGTGCTATAGCGAGCGCACGGATTCGCAGTGCCATGACCTGCAAGACGCTGCGTGGGATCTGTCAAAAGTGCTACGGGTATGACCTTGCCTTCAATAAACCGGTGAAGAACGGTGTTGCGGTGGGCATTATCGCGGCGCAGTCCATCGGTGAACCCGGTACGCAGCTGACCATGCGTACGTTCCACACCGGCGGTGTCGCAGGTGCCGATATTACGCAAGGCTTGCCACGCGTTGAAGAACTGTTTGAAGTGCGTCCGCCAAAACGCAAAGCCATTGTCGCCGATGTGGGCGGCGTGGTGTCGGTGATGGAGGGCGCGCGTACCGTGGTGGATGTGTCCGGCAAAGAGGTGGTTGCAACCGGATCCTCCCAAAAAACTATTACCATCGTTTCAAAACTTGATGAAGACGTGGTGGTTGCCGTTCCTGCGGGAGCCGACATCAAGGTAAAACAAGACGGCAAAGTAACGAAGGGCATGATACTGTTTACCACGAAGTCGGGAGAAGAGGTGATGAGTCCTTTGGACGGCGCCGTATCCAAGTTGGAAAAGAAGAAACTCACCATCACGGGTCCGCAGGAGCGCACCAAGGAGTATCTCATTCCGAAGGACTACGCGGTGTATGTAAAAAGTGGCGACTTGGTAGCTGCAGGCAGTGCACTGACTGAAGGATCACTGGATCTGCAGCAGATGTACCAACTGCAGGGAAAGTCCGCGGTGCAAAAGTATATCATCAAAGAAATTCAGTACATCTACGCATCGCAAGGGCAAAAGCTGAACGACAAGCACATTGAGGTCATTGTGCGCCAGCTTTTTTCGCGGGTGCGCATCAAAAAATCCGGCGATACGGATCTCCTGCCGGGCGAAGTGGTGGAACGCGCGGAGTTCTTGAAAGAGAATGCGCAGGCGAAGAAAGAAAAAGGCGGAGAGGCGATCGGTGAAGAATTACTGCTCGGTATCACCAAAGTATCACTTTCCACCTCCAGCTTTTTGTCTGCGGCATCGTTTCAAGAAACAGCACGTGTGCTCATCAACGCGGCGGTCAGCGGCAAAGTTGACCGTCTAGAAGGTCTCAAGGAAAACGTCATTATCGGACGGCTAATTCCTGCCGGAACCGGCTTTGAAGCATCACAGAAATAGAATACCAACTAGCTGATGGTGTAATAAAAATCCTCCGCCATTTCGGAAGTTCGGGGGATTTTTGCTACACAAAGCACTTATTTTTTGGTATACTGCAATGGCTCATAACACCTATGCTACACGCCAATGGGCATGAGTTTCAAATTTTAAGTTACCAAAGAAATGTTTTTCAGAAAAAAGAAAAAAAATACGCGAAACGGCTACGAAAGGCGCAAGCGTGCATCGTCATTTGAAGAGCGATTTAATTGGGAGCTGCCACCAGAAACGGTGAAGGGTATTTGGACGGTCATCTTTTTTATTATCGCGGGAATTTCCCTGTTGAGTTTTTTCGGCAATGCCGGACTTGCGGGGCAGTATATGACGAGTTTATGGAAGTATGTTTTCGGCCGGGGATGGTTTGCCGCGCCGTTTATTTTTTTCACGCTCGCGCTGTTTCTCCTGATTGAGCGGTTGCATCTCCATCCTTCGCGCATAACTGGTTTTTGCACCGCCGTGCTTGCGGTATTTGGTGTGCTGCATCTGCGCCTTAATCCTGAGGAGATGTATGTTCGCTTGGAAGATGGTGGCGGTATGTTGGGTATGCTGATTGCATGGCCACTTGTCAAGCTCTTTGGGTACTGGGGAAGCGTACTCATCCTTGCCGGCACTGGGCTTATCGGCATCTTTTTACTTTTCCATACATCATTTGTACACTGGGTTGCGCGCTTGCGCATGTTGCGCGCCACAGTACCGGAAGTGCCTGTCACCGAAGCGGAGGAGTATATTGCCGAAGAAGGGATTGCTGCGGAAGAAGGAGAAGAATACCAAGCGGATGCTGCGGAAGAAGGAGCGGATAGTAAGAAAGAGGAATATCACCCGGAAGATTGGCACGACCAAAAACAAGAAGATGATTTCGTACCCCTCGTTGTTTCGCGAAGATTGTCCGTTGATTTGCCACTCACCCTGCTGGATGATACAAAAAGCCAACCACTCTCCAGGGACATTCGCTCTACCATGGAAAGCATCCAAAAGACGCTCCATAATTTTGGCGTTGTTGTGGAAATGGGTGAGGTGAGCGTTGGTCCAACCGTAACGCAATATACCTTAAAACCGGCGGAAGGCGTGAAACTGTCCTCAATCACCGCTTTGCACAATGACCTTGCGCTCGCGCTTGCGGCGCACCCCATTCGCATAGAAGCTCCCATTCCCGGCAAAGCTTTAGTAGGGATTGAGGTGCCTAATAAAACTGTTGCCACCGTGCGTCTGCATGAGTTGGTTGCCTCCGAGGATTTCAAGAAGCGCAAGTCAAACCTCATGATTTCGCTTGGCAAGGATGTAGCGGGAAATGGATGGCTGGCAGATTTAGGAAAAATGCCGCATCTACTTATTGCGGGTGCGACCGGTTCAGGAAAGAGTGTCTGTATCAATGCGCTTATTGTGAGCTTTCTCTATCAAAATACTCCGGATGATCTGCGTTTTATTATGGTGGATCCGAAGCGCGTGGAATTGCCAACCTATAATGGTATCCCGCACCTCTTAACCACCGTTATCACCGAAGTTAAAAAGACCGTGAATGCACTCAACTGGGCTTTGGGAGAAATGGATAAGCGACTGGGACTGCTCTCAAAGTTTGGAAAGAAGAATCTCGCAACCTTTAACAAAGAAGTGACCGGTCAGCATCTCCCGCACATCGTGATCATTATTGATGAGCTTGCCGATATCATGGCAGCAGCCACGAGAGACGTTGAAATGGCGATTATTCGCCTGTCGCAAATGGCGCGATCGGCCGGCATTCATCTGGTTGTGGCAACGCAGCGTCCATCGGTAGACGTGATCACCGGACTCATCAAGGCAAATATTCCGACACGCATCGCATTTCGGGTTGCATCACAAATGGATTCGCGCACCATATTGGATACGGGAGGCGCGGAAAAACTCATCGGCAACGGCGATATGCTCTACTTGGCCCCCGAGATCGGCAAGCCCAAACGTCTCCAAGGTGTGTATCTCTCCGAAAAAGAGATTGCCGGTGTTGTGGATTATCTCAAATCGCATAACGATGAAGGTGTTACGGCATATGACGAAACTATTACCGAGCACCAAAGTGCAGCCGGTTATGCGGGAAGCGACGGTGAGGATGATGATCTTCTTCCCGAAGCAATAGAGGTAGTCAAGCAGACCGGTAAAGCGTCTGCTACGCTTCTGCAGCGCCGGTTGAAAGTTGGCTACCCGCGAGCGGCGCGTCTTTTGGATATCATGGAAGAGAAGGGATTTATCGGTTCCGGCGAAGGCGCCAAGACACGTGAGGTGTATATGGAAGAGGTGGGAAGTTTTGAGAATGTTGAGGAAGAATAGCTTGACTTCGTGAGTCTGCAAGTCTTGCGAAGTCAGTATTTTGCAGGGAGTATCGTCATTATAATTGCTACGGTCTTTTTCCATGTTTCTCCATACCTTTATTCCAGGGCCAATTGCCTGGCATTTTGTAATCACGGTCGTCTACTGGTACGGTCTTCTCGTAACGCTTGGCGGTGTTGCTGGTTTTGTGTTGATTGCACGGCTGGCAAAAAGTATCCACTTCCCCTTGGCGCATCTTACGAACCTCACTTTTTATACCGTTATTTTCGGTTTTCTCGGCGCGCGCGCCTTCTACGTTCTCTTTATTGAGTGGTCGTACTACAGCACCAACACGGGAGAGATACTTAAATTTTGGCAGGGAGGCATTTCCATTCAGGGCGGCATCATCGCGGGAGCGTTTGTGGTGTGGCAATACGCACGACACTTTTCCGGGAAAATAAAAAATCAAGAGGTCGTTCCACTTAAAGTCGTTGCGGGTGAGAGTGGTGCGAACGCTAAACAAACTTTGGTTGACGAGAAAATTTTCCCCTTCACCTTCTGGCATCTTGCCGATATCATTGTTCCCGGTGTGGCTTTGGCGCAGGCAATTGGACGATGGGGGAACTACTTTAACCAGGAACTGTTTGGCAAACCAACCGATCTACCATGGGGCATTCCCATTGATGTGGTGAACCGCCCCTCGGTGTACGCCGATGCACGCTATTTTCATCCCACCTTCTTATACGAATCACTCTGGAATCTTGCCACTTGCATCGCGCTGGTTATGCTTTTCAACTCTATATATCATGCAAAATCTCCTTTTCGTCATTCCCGCGCAGACCTGTCTACCGGACCGGCAGGCGGGAATTCATTGAAAAACCTTAGCGGCCTTGTTGCACTTACCTATCTTATTCTCTACTCACTCGGACGTTTTCTCTTGGAATTCGTGCGTATTGATGAAGTACCACTCTGGTTTGGCGTGCGCGCAACGCAAGCAACCGCATTACTTTTCATCCTCTTTGCGATTTTGGTTGGATTTGGTATACTGAAGAAACACAAGGTACGACAGACGTAACACGACACACACCAATCAGGTCATTCCCGCGCATGACTGCCTTTCCGGTAGGCAGACGGAAATCTATAAAATTATGAAAAATAATCACTTTCTTAAAACCATGATTGCAGTAAGCTGCTTGAGTTTATTGCTTATTTCACCGTATATGGTTTTTGCGGAGAAACCAAATGAAAGTAATATAGGAAATACCTGCGGATCGTCTGGAGGGCTTGTCAATCCTCTTGGCGTATGCTCCATACCCCAGGCAATTGGTGTAGTGTTAAAATACATATTAGGCATTGTTGGATCGCTCGCTCTTGCCATGTTTGTTTACGGCGGGTTGATTTGGATGACCTCCATGGGTAACGCGGAAAATGTGCGCAAAGGGCGTGATGTGCTCATCTGGTCTACTATCGGACTGGTTATCATTTTTGGCAGCTATGCTCTTGTAACCTTTGTCCTGCAGATTGGCTCCTAGTTTTCAATTTATTTCCTCCGGATGAGATAATCTATACTCCAACATCCTTGTCATCCCATAGTCATTTCCGTCATTCTCGCGATCTCTTAGGTATTCCCGCGAGAGACCTGCCTACCGAACAGAAAGGCCGGAATCCATAATAAATCAAACCAAAAAAGCGGTAACCCCCCGCTTTTTTCTTTGGCACTCCTCACTTCCCGCACTTACCGCGGTTGCGATTGACAACATTTTCTATATATGTTACAATATTCTGTCGGCATATTTTTTGCCGCGAGTTTGATCTTTAAAATTAAATAATAAATATTTTCATCCACCACCTGTCAGGAGGAATCAATGAACATTTTAATTCTCGTCGTAGTGGCGGTTTCGTACGTCTATGCAGCTCTTTTGTTGCTGCGGATAATGGGCAGATTTAACTTTTTCGTTACCCTTGTTCCTGAAGGGTACGCGAAAGCCATTGTGAGTGCTGAAGGTATGGAGCGGATGGTCATGCAGTGGGAAGGTCATACGTTTCACGGGAAGGTAAATAAAGCTCTTATCCCCCAATCCCCCCTCTCATACTGGAATGTAGTTGAAGATAAAAGGGCGAATAGAACAAGGAGTGTGTGGAGGATGGTGTTGAGTCAGTTAGGATTGAGGGGATTACGATGGGTGGGCATCCCCGGAGTTGTCAGTGTGTACACGTACAAATTCCGGTGGACTTCTCTGTTCCAGCAGGCAAATTTGCCGGAAGGAAAAGTAGTTACCCCACACGAAAAAAAGAGAATGGACAGGATCATTCTCAAGCCGGATGTGTACTACATTCGGCTACCAAGCGTTGAGGACCGAAATCTCATTCCCTTAGATTTGGACATTCTGTTAACTGTGCGTATTACCAACCCATGTCTGGCACTGTTTTTCGTGCAAGAGTGGTTGGAAATGATTACAAACAGGATTCTCCCAGCGTACCGCCGTTCCATTGGTACGAAGGAGTGGAAGATGCTGCAGGGTCAACTTGGAGATATGAGCGTTCGTGGCGGGACGCCCTCACCGCTTGCCACGGATCTTGCGGAAACTATACAGGAGCTGCTGCAACAATTCGGAACCGAAATTGTTGCAGCAGAACTTATTGATATCACCCCCGGGGGTGATCGTAAGTTAGAGTTGCTCGCGGCATCCACCGCGGAGTGGGAGGCGACACAGCAAGCGAATGCTGCGGTAGAGAAGGCGCGTGGAGATGCAGCCCATGTCACAACGGTCTATCATGCCATCCAAGAGATGGGTGATGTGGGGTTGCAGGTGCGCGCCTTGGAAGCCCTCGAGGCAGCGGGTGCCAAGGAAGGAAACTGGATAATCCCGCTGGGTGGGTTGGGCGATCTGGCAACGCGTCTCGTTGGGCAGAAACGTGCAAAATCTTTGCTGGACGAGATTATCGCGCTCACCTCTGATGAGCGCGATAATTTGCTGAAACTTCTAAGAAAGGATGATAAATCATGAAAGAATTTTTTCATGAATACTGGCAAGTTCTGCCGGTGCTAATCATCATTTTAGCACCAGTATTGATCGCCATTGCGGATAGCATTCGCGAGGCGGAAGAACCACCGCAGGGTAAAGATAGGAAGAGCAAAGTGGAGAGGGTAAAGGCGCAGATAGAAAAATGGAAGGAAGGAGCATTCGCCGCGCCTTTGTTGTGGTACGCAACGTTCCTATGCGTACTGCTGCTCGCATTTCCGGAGAAGTTCAAGTTGTGGTATGGAAAAGATCCATTGCCACAACCCTCCTTTCTCTCTTTTCAGGTCTGCGTAGTTCTGATCGCGCTCACCTCAAAAGGGAAGGAATGGGCGCGGAAGTTCTTCATGTACGCCGCTATACTCCTGTTGCCCGTAGTACTTGTCGCGGGTAGCAGTCCTTTTCAGGATGAAGATGAGGAGGATGAAAAAGAAGTTACCCGCTCTGCGCAACAGGCAGAGCGGATGGTCTGGAAGATGTATCCGGAAGCCAGACCAAAAGTTGGGGAAAGGTGGAAAGTCCACAATCCCCATGTATACCCCATCCATGTCAGGATGGGAGTGTACCCGATTGGCACGCCTCAAGTACCCCCGGGCGAGGACTGGTTCCTCAACATAACCCGGGCGTGCGGAACACCTCCCTTTTATGTGCTACTGAAGGAAGGGGACGAGGTAACCAGTGTAACCATTGCACTGGTTAAGTAGTAAAATGTATATCCAAGGAGCGCGGGTTCGGTTCCAAACCCTACCCCGCTCCTTTTTTCTTTGTCTCTATTCCAAAATTTCCACAGGAGATTCATGTATCCAATCCTGCTTTACGCAGTTCACCTTGCCGGTCGTGCAACCAATAATTGTTGTAGTGGGAAGAATATTTTCACCCAAAATTTCCTTGGTGACAGATTCCTTTTTGAATCTCTGTTGTCACAGGGTTGATGGTGAAGAAATAGTGTACGCACGTTAAAGAACAAAATAGCAATTTCTATCGTCTTGGCGGACCGGACGGGACTCGAACCCGCGACCTCCGCCGTGACAGGGCGGCATTCTAACCAACTGAACTACCGGTCCTCCAAGGCGATAGAAATATGTGATAAAACGAAGTTTACCCAAAATATATTACTCCATAGAACGTGAGTAGTGTAGCAAGAAGTACGCTTTTTTGCAAGAGATATAAGGGTCTTAGCCATTTTTCCACAGATTTGCCGGTAGACAAAAATCATGCCACGTGCTATACTGCTTGCAGAAGTCAAAAAAACAGGCTTCAAAAATACAAAAATAAAAAAATATGCAAAAACAAAATATATTCTTGCCGAAAGGCAAGGTGAATACGCACCCTATCAAAGGTCTTGCACGCCGACTTTTTATAAAAGGATGGCGCCAGAGTAATGCGATAAAAGCAAAACCTTTGTTTTGCCGATCTGATTTATTTTCACCAACCGCTGCCGGGAAGAGGTAAGTGGTTTTTTGTTGTATGGAATTTGACGCTTTACAACCGCATGATATAATGATCACCAGAATCGCCTTTTTTCTTGGGGTTTTGGAGTATACCGAAGGGCTACGGGAGCTATGGATGCAAATGGCGCTTAAAATGTCTGAAGAAGCAAAAACATCTTTTGCGCACATGCTGGAAGAACTGTTCATTTTACAGCTGATCGATCGTGTTCCCGAAGAACATCAGGACTATATTATTGCCCGCAAACAAGAAGAATTACACGAACAGCAGGAAATAACCGTGCAAACGCAGGTTATCATGCAACTGGAGAGACTTGCGCCAAAACTTGCTTCATAACTTTTAATCATTTTTTATGGCAGAACAACAAAAACCTACATCCGAGGAGATGGGTGAAAAATCACAAAACAATAAGGAGTTTTTTCAAGAGCTCCACTCACTCGAAGAAATGTTTGATAGTTTAGATGCTGATGCTGATGCCGAAAATATTGACCTATTATTAAAAGATTTGGTAGAGAAAGCGGGTAATCAAGGTATATACCTTACTGATCAAGAAGATAATGAACTCCTCCGTGTGCAAAATAAAATAGCAGCTCGAACAACAGTAAGCGGCGCACTTACGGAAGGATTGAATGAAGTAACTCATAAGGATGTAGCTGTTTCTGATGATGCATGGCCCGGCAATAGCTTAGGGGAGGCCCTAGCACAGGAGCTGAAAAAAACTAGAAAAATGCGCGCAACATCAAAAATTGATGACCAAGGGGAACAACCAGAATTCATTGAAGGCATAGAAAGTACTCATGCAACGGAAAATAAAGAAGAAAAATTTCCTGAAAATTTTGCAGATAAGCTTACTGAATTGAATGAGCTTTGTGTCAACCGTACTTCTTCTGTTGATGCTATGGATTTATATACTGACACGCAACGTATGTATGCGAGCATGACTCCTGAAGGAAGGGGTAAAAGGACAAAATATAAGACAGAGGATTTTGCACGTAGAGTTCAGGCATGTAAAAAAGATACGAAAAATTGGAAGCCTGAAGATTTTATAAAACTTCTCGCAAAGCACTATACAGCCGCAACATCGGTATATGAACAGCAACAGAGTGAAGAAAAGAGCAATGGCGACGTAACCAGCACACCACATGATGTTGCAGAAGCGACTGAACCAATTATAGCCAGGGAAGGAGTCGGTGCAGTAAGTTCGGCTTTAGAAACATCATCTACAATAATATCTTCGGAAAACGTTTTGAAAGAGGATCATCCAGAGGCTGCTACTCCGACAAATGATGGAGTAGAAAGTTCTGCAGAGCCGATAGGACTTAACGTAATACCGGATATTGAGCCAAAAGAGCTTTCTGGTTATCGTGAGGAGATGCTGGTAAGTTTATCGCGTACCATAGATAGGCATGGTGAGGTGCTTGCGGAGGCTGATGAGGCAGTTAAACAATACAAACGCGAACAGGCTGCGGAAATTATTTTGCAAACCAACCCAGCATTGCGGAGGCTTGCACAAGAAGACAACAATAATTTTGCCGTGTTGGTAAAAGAATTTTCCGATGCGTTCAGCAAGGATTCAGCATATGCCGATGAACGGCAGGAATTTGACGTTGCAGGACACAAGGTATATTTGGATGACCAAATGTATGTTGCGGCACTTGGTCAGGTACGCCAGCGCGAATTTGCTGCCCAAGTGTATGGAAATCGCCATCTTTGGCAGATATTGAAAGAACTTCCCGGCAATCTCTCTACCAAGGAAATTCCCGATGTGGAAGCCGAGGTACAATCTCGGCAGAGCAAGCGCATGAAGAAAGGAAAAAAAGCTGGACACTATGCCACTACCGCAAAAGTACAAAAAATGCAGCACGAGCTGCTGGCAGCGGAAACTGCTGATGCCATGGTGGTTCTCGCCAAAGAAGATGTGGCGGCACACGCATTGGACACTGTATTGGATGAGCGGATACGCTTTGAAGATATTCGGGCAAAGAACAGCAAGCTGGACAGTGCAACCATAAATTTTTTGCGGGACAATAAGACATCACTACGGCTTGGCGGGGTAGTGGTGGCTGCCGGGCTTGGCGCTGCAAGCGGCGGACTCTTGGCGGGAGCGGTTGCGGGCGGCGTGCGCATTGCGCATATGAGTGTCGGCATGGCCGCCGGTGGCGGTTCCAAAAAATTGTTGGACTGGGTTGAAGATAAATGGCTAAAGGAACGCGATGCAGAAAGAGCGCAAGCGATTATAGATAAAGCAAGAACCGAAATAAGCGGCATCATCCGTGAGTTTGGCGCTGATCAGAAAAATGTGGAAGACGCGCATACTCAAGAAGAAAAAGCCGCGGCATTGCAAAAGCGTCAACAGACACGTAACAGTCTGACAAAAGCGTTTGCCGCCGCGCAGCATAAACTCTCCATAGAAGATGCACGTAAACTGCACCGCGAAATAGGTGAAACACTCGCGGCTTCTACTGCGGGCATAGTTATGGGGATGCAAGCGGGGGCATTTGTGGATCAATTTTTCCCGCAAGCTCCGGAAGATCCCGCAATACCTACCTCTGCACCAGATTCTGTAATGCCGGAAACTGTGTCCGGTGAAACGACCGCACCGCATGAGGCTATAGCGCCTGAAGTCGCGCCAATGGAAACGGGTCCTGTGGCAAGTCCGGTTGAACAAACATCAAGCACCGTTCAAACAGCTCAAGCTATGCACGAAACTACAGAAGATTCTCCTGTGTCCGGTGAAACGACCGCACCGCATGAGGCTATAGCGCCTGAAGTCGCGCCAATGGAAACGGTGCAGTGGTTTGGTGAGGGAAATACCGTATGGGCGCAAGCGGATCATGTTCTCAAACAAGGTGCCTTTGATAATTTAATAAAAGTTGCACGCGCTTCGGGAGTGGATATGGATGAGGTGCATACATTCAATGACTTAACACCGGCACAGCAAACCTATATCATAGATTGGCTGAAGGACATGGTGGTGGCACATCCGGAAAATTTTGGCTTGCAAGCGGGAGCTGACGTGGAGCATGGATTTTCCAAGAGCATGCATCTGGATTTCACGAATGCATTGGAAGACCAAGGCGCAAATATTATGGCGCACATGCAGAAACTCTCACTGGACCAGCTTGCGAACATTCAGCACAATTTGGATATTGCACACCGGGCGGTAAGCGCGGGCATTCACTCTACATCGGAAAATCTGGGTCATCTTCTTGGCAATAACACTATGGAAGCATGGGTGGTAACGGGCGGTACCGAGGTAACGCAAGAACATTTTACGGCACTTGCCGCCTTACAGCAGAGTGGCATGATCACGGCTGATCAGTTTGCTCATTTAACGTCCGAGCAAATCAATAACTATCTGGCATTTACGGATGCGCATCAGGGATTAGCGGCGAGCCAGGAAAACATTGTGGCAATACTCAACGGTCAGGGCGATATCGCGCAGCATGTGGCGGAACATGCATCCTCTGCCGCCGTATCACCTCTGGAAAATGTTGAGGAGGTGCAGGTTTTCAAACCCGAAATTGAGAAGGTGGTAAGAGAAGCCATGCGACCAAAGCGTTGGTGGAATATCCCGGGAAAGGCGTTGGACAGGGTGAGTGGTGATTGGGAGCATAATTGGCAATTCTTTAAAGATCAGAACGTAGATGACCTATTGAAGAATCGGATAACTGGCCACGCGGGAGAATACGGTATACTTGAGGGTATGCACAAACGTGCGCTTCGGGAATTTATACATGTTGCATTGGGAAAAGGCATCATACAACCTACTGACAGTGGAACTCCGATGAAGGTCGGCGAAGCTATCCGGCAGATTGCGATCTATAATAGAACTCACTAATTTTTTTCCTATGCCAGCTACCACTCCACGCAGCCAAATTACTCATTTCTTCAAGATTCTTGGCTTTGATTATTTGCAGGATGTGAAGAAAAAGGACTTAGTCAAAAAAATGGGTGAACTTACCTACATGCGTTTTATGGTACGTATCTACGACAAGCTGTCGGCTGGAGAGCGCAAAGAGCTTACCGCGCTTTTCAAGAAAGATGCAAAGTGCGACAGGATAGCTCAATTTCTCTACATGCATATTTCTGATGTGGATAGGGTTTTGGCGGATGTCGTATTTGGCGTTCAGACTGATGTAAAAAACGATTTGGCATATATAACAAAAATCTAAACAAACACTATGGGATGAAGAAAATAAAACCCCCGCCCTAAAGGGCGGGGGTTTTATTTTGTATAGGGTAGCGTTATGCGCTTTTCACTTTTGCAACAATTGCTTTAAACACGGTTGGCTCATCGGCAGCGAGAGCTGCTAATACTTTTCTATCAAGTTCGCTATGTGATTTTTTCAGAGAATGGACAAACGTAGAATAGGTCATGCCTTCCTCGCGCACGGCGGCATTCAGGCGCACCTGCCACAGCGCGCGCATGGTGCGCTTTTTCTTGCGCCGGTCGCGCAACGCGTGCTGGCCGGCCTTTTTGACCGCGGTCTTGGCGGCGCGCACCAATTTTTTACGTCCCCATTTATAGCCTTTGGTTTTTGCAAGGAGGGATTTTCTTTTCTTTGTGCGGACAGTACCGCGTTTTACTCGGGGCATACTATGTTGAGGAAGTAACTTGTAGCTTGTAGCTTGTGGAACCCATTACGTATGATTTCAGGTTGTAAGCCGTAAGTCTCAAGACACTATTTAAGAATAAGGCAAAAGCTTTTTAATGTTTTTTTCATGAACTTTGGAAAGCGTTGAAACGCGGCGCTTGTTGGTTCCCGTTTTTCCGGTTTCACGAGCGTTAAAGTGGTCTTGTCCCGCGGTGCGCTTTTTCATTTTTCCCTTTTTGGTAATCTTGATGCGCTTCGCGATAGATTTATGGGTTTTCATCTTCATAGAGAATGCGCAAGTAAATTAAGCTGACGACTTATGGTCTTGCGCAGCATGTTGAGGCACTGCGTAAATAATGGCGAGGAGCTTGCCCCCCTGCTTGGTTACCTGTTGTTCTATTGCCACAGGAAATGACTGGTTAATACTCTCAATGAACTGGTTAACCTTTTCCTTGGCAAGATCGGTGTGCCGGTGCTCGCGGCCGCGAATGGTCATTTCTACCTTGACCTTGTCATTACCTTCCAGAAATTTTATTGCCGCTTTCTTGCGTACTTCCTTATCGTGCTCACCGATGCGGAACGTGAGCCGTATGGCTTTCACCTCAACTTGTTTTTCCTTCTGCTGAACGCGGGTTTTTTGCTTTCTCTTTTCTTCCTGATACTTAAAGCTGCCAAAATCCAAAAACTTTACGACTGGCGGTTGTGCCAGGGGAGAAACTTCCACCATATCATATCCCCGCTCGTGCGCAAGATTTCCCGCATCCTCGGTGCGCATGACACCAAGCGCCACGCCCTCTTCGTCAATCACCGAAACTTCAGGGGCGCGTATCTGGCGGTTGACTCGGTGCGTTTTTTCCGGAGCTTGCCTTTTATATCTTTTACGGTAAGTTCTGCGCATTATCTTGAAACATGAAAGTTAAAACCTGCCATAAACACGTTCTGCTTTCCGACCGCCTATCTCTTTACTGGCTGAACTGGTGGAGATGGTGGGAATCGAACCCACGTCTAGTAAGCATGATGCGAAGAGCCACTACATCTTATAGCCTGCCGTAGGTGCGTACGCTGTCGGCGGCAGACAACCTTGGCGGCGTACGAGTGCCTCTTATAAGTTTCGGATATTGCCTAAGAAGCCGAAGACCGTATCCTACATCGGGAATATGACACTCTGTTTCTCAACCCCGATAGTTAGAGGAGAGCGGCTCAAGCGATATTACGCGAAAGCTGGCGCAAAGTTCGGCATTGCAAAGCTATGCGCAAATGCAGTCCGTACTCTGCTGGCAAATGATTTTGCACTTATGAAGATGAAGCATGAGATTGACAAGCGTTGCTTCACGCTTGAAGATGCGCTTTTCGCAAAAAAACTTCCTATCAAATCCGATCATCCCCATAATAAGGTTATGTTAAGTTGGATGTTTCGCCCATACCCAACCCTACTATTTTCTCAAGGAAGCGGGTTTTTTAACGTGTTTGCAATGTGCCGTTTAACCTCTCTTTCCCGAATGGTGCGGCGCTTGTCGTACTTCTTTTTTCCCCGCGCTAAACCAAACGAAAGTTTCACAAGAGCGTGATGAGTATACACCTTTAAGGGTATCATTGTCAACCCCTTTTGGGAGAGCTTGCCGGTCAAGGATGTTATTTCTTTCTTTTGGAGCAAGAGTTTGCGCGATCGTGTCGGATTATAGGAGAGGTCTGTGCCGGCCGGTTTGTACCGTGCAATATGGGCATTAAGTAAATAAGGTTCCCATACGGTTTGCATCATGTGCTGCGAGCTATGCGGCGCGACTTTCTTTTTTCGCTTCATCCCCTTGGACGTGTGTTTGAAGATAACGTACGCTTCGGCGATCTTCATGCCGCCGTTCTTTGTGGATTTTACCTCGTGTCCCTCCAATACCAATCCCGCCTCGAAGGTTTCCAGGATCTCATACTCATATGATGCGCGTTTATTGAGTGCGAGTGTAGGCATAAAAAAGAGTACGAAATAAGAAATAAGGGAATGACTTCTGCATTTCTTGCTTTTTATAGTCTCTTGTCGTATACTAGACACACCATATCATATAAGGTTTTTTACGCAATATCCGCTATTTATGTTTGGAAAAAATACGCCGTCAGTGAATATCCAAATTTCCAATGTTACGCTCATGAAAGTGCTGCTCTTTGTGGCTGGTTTGGGCATGCTCTACATTATTGCAGATATTGTCGCATTGCTTTTTATAGCCATTGTGTTGGCCTCGGCAATTGAGCCAATGGTCTCATGGCTCTACAAGCGGGCAATTCCGCGTGTAGCGGGTGCGCTGATCATTTATATCGGTTTACTGGGCGTTGTGGCACTAATGTTCTCATTACTCATTCCTGCGGTGGCGAAAGAAGTAAGCCAGTTATCGCAAGAACTGCCTGCCATTCTTGACCGCTTTGACCAGGTTACTACGCAGCTCGTTGGTGTAGGCCAGCGGGGAGATATGGTTGTTTCATTTCAAGAATGGAGCAAGGCGCTTGGATCGGTTGGTGGTATGGCGATTACGAATGTCTTCCATGTGTTTATTAGCATATTCGGCGGCATCGCTTCGGCTATGCTCATCCTGGTGTTGAGTTTTTATATGGTCATAGATAAAGGCGCGATGCGTACTAGCTTGATCCAAATTATGCCGGATCGGTACCAGAAATACATTACCGACGTAACCGGTTGCATGCAGGACAAAATAGGGCAATGGCTCAAAGGGCAGGTGCTACTCATGTTGACGGTAGGGCTGCTCACGCTGGTAGCGTTGCTCACCTTGCATATTAAATATGCGCTCTTGCTCGCGCTTTTGGCAGGTATGTTTGAGATTGTGCCGGTTTTAGGGCCTATTTTTGCGGCTATTCCCGCTCTCTTTTTTGCGTCAACACAATCTCTTTTTGCGCTCGTTTCCGTACTGATTATCTATATCGTGGTGCAGCAAATAGAAAATCATCTGCTTGCACCAAAAATCATGCAAAAAGCCGTTGGATTCTCGCCGATTGTAACCATTGTCGTCTTACTCATAGGCGCAAAACTTGGCGGACAATCCGGCCATCATGTATTCGGGGCGTTGATTGCCATTCCGGTCGCAACAGCGGTGAATGTGCTCATTCAGGATTTCTTCGGTGGCAACAAAGAACTCAAAAGAATAGAAGAGAGTTCCACATAATATGCAAATGCCTCATGTGCAAGATCGCATGCAAAAACTGGTGTCGCTTGCCAAGCGGCGCGGTTTTATATTTCCCTCATCAGAGATCTACGGCGGCATCGCCAATACCTGGGACTACGGCCCTTTGGGGGTGGCATTGAAAAATAACGTTAAACAGCTCTGGTGGAATCGGTTTGTGCATGGGCGCAATGATATGGTGGGAATGGACGCGGCGATTTTTATGAATCCGCGGGTGTGGGAGGCGTCCGGACACGTTGCGAATTTTGCGGACGCGCGGGTGGACTGCAAAAAATGTAAATCGCGCTTTCGCGCGGATCATCTGGTGGAAGAGGCGACTGGCAAGAGCGTAGAGGGAAAAACTGCTGAAGATCTGACGCAGATAATCGGTGTTGAGCGTATTGTCTGCCCGTCGTGTGGGGCGCATGAGTTTACGGAGGCGCGCAATTTCAATCTCCTGTTTGAGACAAGTATCGGCAAAGTGGAAAAGGACAAGTCTATTGTGTATCTGCGCGGGGAGACCGCACAGGGCATGTTCGTGAATTTTAAGAATGTGCAACAGGCAATGCGCTTGCGTTTGCCTTTCGGCATGGGACAGATCGGCAAAGCGTTCCGCAATGAAATTACCCCGGGAAATTTTACCTTCCGCACGCTGGAGTTTGAGCAGATGGAGATTGAGTATTTTATCAGCCCGCGGGACGATTGGGGAAAAATATTTGCTCTATGGGAAAAAGAAATGGCAGCATGGCTTGCGGATTTAGGTATCAGTAAAAAAAATATCCGCGTTCGTGAACATGCGCAGGAGGAGCTTTCCCACTACTCCAAAAAAACCATTGATTTTGAATATGCGTTTCCGTTCGGATGGAAAGAACTTTACGGTTTGGCATATCGTACGGATTTTGATTTGCAGAACCACATGCGGGAGAGCGGCGAGGATTTGCGCTACACGGATCCCGATACGCAGGAGAAGTATGTACCGCACGTAGTTGAGCCGACCTTTGGTGTTGATCGCACGATACTCATGCTGCTACTGGAAGCGTATGTGGAAATTGAAGGTGGGCGGACAACGACGACGGAGAGCGTGAAAGAAGAGGAGGTGGTGTTACGGCTAGACAAGCGTGTGGCACCCGTGAAAGTAGCTGTCTTGCCGTTGTCCAAAAAAGAGCCGCTTGCGCAAAAAGCTCGGGAGCTGGCACAAATGCTGCGCGGATATTTGGCGGTGCAGTACGACGAGACGGGATCTATCGGCAAGCGCTATCGCCGACAGGACGAGATTGGCACACCCTACTGCGTTACCGTGGATTTTGATTCACTGGAGGATGATAAAGTCACGGTACGTGATCGGGATACGATGGCGCAGGAACGAGTAGCAATTGAAGATACAAAAAATTATTTTAAGGAAAATTTTGGGATGTTCCACTAAATTTGGTTGATGGCAAGTAAAGAAAAGTTGCTCTTTTTCAAACCAAATTAGTGTTTTCGTGTCATAGTTCGCGTGTATGGCTACACAACACGCGAAATCTCCCTGTTGCCGAGGGAGTATAAATCGTTTCGGCAAGCGGCGGTACCGGATACGAAGTAGCAATCTTCGCGACAAGATACTTGAAGCAACGAGAGTAATCCTGGGTTCTCGAAATGATCGTGTTCTCCAGCAGGATAGAAGAAACATCCTAACACTCATTAACCGTCCTGTCTGTCCACCGTATATTCGCAAACAAGCCTTGGAATTTCTGGAGCTTGAGCAAGACTTTCAAACATATCTGCGCTATCCGAGTCTGCGCTTGCCGACAACCACGAGCGCCATTGAATCAACTGGAGAATGGTACGCCGGACAACAAGAACGGCGCGCACACTGCAATCTGCAGCGCTTAGAGCCACTGTTTTTCTCCGCTTAAAAAGATACGTAATTTGCAATGGAAACATCAACTGAATTAAATAGATGATCCCAAACATTTCTTTAGACACCTCGCACTATGTACAAAAAACTCATTCTCAAAAACGGCACGCGGGTGCTGCTTGTGCCGCGGGAAGACACGGCAGCACTAACCGTACTCGCACTCTACAAAGTTGGCTCTCGCTACGAATCAAAATCCTTAAATGGTGTTTCGCACTTTTTGGAGCATCTCATGTTCAAGGGTACCGAACGTCGTCCGAATACGCTTGCCATATCCAAAGAGCTGGACAGCGTGGGTGCGGAGTACAACGCATTTACCGGAAAGGACCACACGGGCTACTACATCAAGATAGCGGCGGAAAAAGCGGACTTGGCTATGGACATGCTGTCGGATATGTTGCACCATTCCAAGTTTGATGCAAAGGAACTTAACCGCGAACGGGGTGTCATTAAGGAGGAAATTCGCATGTACGAAGACAATCCGCTCATGTACATTGATGATATCTTTGAGAGTGCGTTGTATCGGGGGTCAACACTTGGCTGGAACATTGCGGGATCGGAAAAGACCGTGGATACCATGCCACGCGAAAGAATGCTTGCCTATAAGAACGAATTTTACCGACCGGAAAATGCGGTTGTGGCATTGGGTGGTAAGATACCTGATGATATTGGAGAACGTATGGAAATATATTTTGGTATCGCAAAAAAGTCCGGCAAGCGTCATCGTTCGCCGTTCTATAGAAACTTTAGGGTTACACAAAAATCACCTCACGTAGTTCTCTTGTATCGCGATGTCAATCAAACGCAAATTATGCTCGGCTGGCCTGCGTTCAAAAATACCGATCCCAAGTATCCGGCATTGCAATTATTGAGTACGGTGGTTGGCGGTAATATGAGTTCACGGTTGTTTATCCGCGTGCGCGAACGTAAAGGGTTGTGCTACATGATTCGTGCGACTGCCGGCGCCTACGAAGACACGGGAAGTTTTGAAGTACAGGCGGGACTGGACAGTGCGCGGGTATTTCCCGCACTAGAGCTTATTTTGAAGGAACTCTACGCAATTGCGGATAAAGGCATTACTGCGGCGGAGCTTAAAAAGGCACAACAATACTACGCGGGGAAAACCGTATTGGCTCTGGAAGATTCTTCAGCTTTGGCGCAATGGTTTGCTAATCAGGAACTCCTTACGGGGAAAGTACTCACGCCAGAGCAAAAAATGAAGCAGTTGGAAAAAGTGACCCTTGCGGATGTACAAGCGGTTGCGAAAAAAGTTATGCATCCATCCCGTTTAACTCTTGCCGCAATTGGACCATTCAAAGATAAAAAACCGTTTGAGGAATTGGTTGCTACCGCATAATGATGTTTTTTTCTTCTCACAACAAAAAATCCTTAGAAATATTCCTAAGGATTTTTTGGTTGCGGGGGAGGGATTTGAACCCTCGACCTTCTGGTTATGAGCCAGACGAGCTGCCAGACTGCTCTACCCCGCGTCGTTGACAAATTGATATTTCACCCGTATGCTGTAGCGGTAACTAGTCTAACATACGACATAAGATTTAGCAAGAGTAAGCGCGTGAAATTACAAGCAACAATATTTACTGCCAGATTTTCACTCCCGCTCTTAGTTTTTTGGCAGGGTAGCTCAGTTGGTAGAGCAGAGGACTCATAAGCCTTTGGTCGCGGGTTCAAGTCCCGCCCCTGCCACCAGAACAGAACTTAACGATTTTTTGGGGAAAGGATTTGCCAAAACTTCGGCTCATTTGTTTTTGAATTCGGATGTCGCAAATGGAAAATTCCTCCCCAAACCCCTCCTTTTCCATTTGCTCCTCTTTTTGTTTTTGAAAAATTGGGGGCGGACATATATGCATTATACTGCACTCTTGCAAAACAATGCAAGTTTTTTTATTATGTATCTATGACATCAGGCAAAAAACTTGGGGAAAACCTAAGAAATGGCGTTTGAAGAAGAATATGTCGCAAGGAGACCTTGCGACTGCTTTGAGTGTTGATCGAGCGTATATCAGCAACATTGAAAATGGTCGTATGAACCCTACTCTTTCCACTTTGGAAAAAATCGCTGGGGCTTTGGGAATTTCCAGTAGCGAACTTTTGAAATAAATTTATGAAATTTTTTAGAAACAAAATTGTCAAAAAGTTTTTGCCCACTATTGGTTGTCTTTTGTTAATTTTTATCGTATGGCAAGGATTAAAGAGGGTGCCCATGGAGGGAGATTGGCAGGAACAGTTAGAAGTCATTTCTAGCGCGGAATTCAATGGCGATTCAGTTATGGTAAAAAATGTACGGAACTTCCGGTATTTTCCAACGGAGAAAGACATGCATCCGGCCTATTACGATAAGACATACGATCTCAATCAAATAAAAAAGGTGTGGTATGTGACAGAGCCGTTTAATGAAAATCAATCGGCCGCTCACACATTTGTTTCTTTTGAGTTTAACAATGGAGACTTTTTAGCTATAAGCATTGAAGCACGTAAAACTAAGGATCAGATTTACAGTATTTGGAAGGGCATGCTACGAACTTATCCACTTGTTTATATTGCTGCAGACGAGAGAGACGTTTTGCTTTTGCGTGCAAACATACGAAAAGACCGAGTTTATGTTTATCCGGTAAAATTAGAAAAGCCAGAAAATGGGAGATTAATCTTGGTAGATATGCTCACAAGAATGAATGAGTTAGTGTCTACTAAACCAGCTTGGTATAACACTCTTTTTGCAAATTGCACCTCAAGCATTGCCAAGCATGTAAATAAAATCACCCCGGGTCGCATTTCTATATTTTCTTGGCAGTTATGGTTGACTGCTTCAGCCGATGAACTGGCTCTAGAGCATAGACTTATAGACACTGATCTTCCCATTGAACAAGCTAGAGAAAAATACTCTGTAAACGAGGATTCCGAACGAGTGGGAGATATCCCTAATTATTCAACGCAGATTAGAAATTTTAAAGATTAATATATGGATTACTCTCGTGTTATAACTGAAATTTTTAGTCAATTCACCGGGCCAAAATTTTTAATCAAGCTTTGGAATGGTAAAATCTATGAATACGGCAGTGGTGAAACTGCATCATTCACTCTAGTTATAAATGATGAAAACACAGCTCGACGACTACTTGCCCAAGGTTCACTGGGATTTGGAGAGTCTTACATGGAGGGAAAATTAGATATTGAGGGGGACATAGAAGCGTATTTAAAGATGAGACATCAGTTCAAACATGTGCGGAAATCGATCCGGCTAGCTTTTGCAACTTTTCTTGCAAAAAGGAGTATGCCAAAAGATAGAAAAGATCAAATTGCGTATCACTATGACATTGGGAACGATTTTTTCCAGATGTTATTGGACCCACAAACGATGTCGTATTCATCTGGACTTTACGGAACAGCTTCTGAAGATTTGGGTGTAGCACAGGAAAGGAAGATAAAATTTCTAGCGTCTTGGCTTGATCTCAAGGAGAATTCATCCGTTCTCGATCTTGGTTGTGGCTGGGGTGGTTTTGCTGCCTATGCTGCAGAAATTTGCAAATGGAATATAACAGGCTATTCATTAAGCAATGAGCAACTTGATTATTACCACAATCTTATTAGCGAAAAAGGGTTAGATAAAAAAGTGAGACTTGAATATAGGGATATGCTCAATAAATTACCGTCTATTACATACGATGGAATTATTATGCTCGAATCGATTGAACATGTTGGGCGAGATAGATTAAAGCCATTTTTTGCTGAACTCTCTAAAGTCTTAAAACCTAACGGCCATCTCGTTTTGCAGCTTACTGGACGTTATGTTTCAAAAAGAGTAGACAAATGGACACTTAAATATGTATTTCCGGGTGGCTATTTACCGGCAAAAGACGAATTAATGCAAGCGACTGAAGAAGCCGGGCTTGTTTGGGAAGATTTTAGAGACGATACTCCTGATTATATAAAAACAATGTCGGTGTGGATTCAAAATCTTGAGGCAAATAAGGAAAAAATAGAAAAGAAATTTGGATCATCATTTTATAGACTATGGTACTTATGGATGCATGGAGCAAAAGTAAATTTTGAGACTAAATCTATGAGTCTGTTTAGGGTGAAAATAAAAAAACCAAACAGATCCTAGTCTATTCATTTTAAAATAATAATGGTATTATCTAATATAATATTATGGTAAATAAACAACTTTTTGATTACATTAGCCAACAAATGAAATTAGGAGCTAGTAAAGAGATTATTAGGTCATCTCTTATGTCTCAGAATTGGTCAGAGCAAGATGTAAATGAAGGATTTACGGTCGTTGAAAAATCTAACGTAGCACCTACACCCTCAATGCCAATTACACCTCAAGTCGTACCAAATATGTCTACACCCCACTCAGGAAATTTTACCAGTCTTTGGGCCAAAGGCATACCAAGAACCAATAAGGTCTTCATGATTATTTCTCTATTGAAATGGCGTAATCTTTCAGCCCGCCTGTCATTGGGTAAGCTCCCATTAATCTAAAAAAAGTTCCTCCATATATCCACGCCTTCCAACCCATCTCTTGATAGAAATTTTTTTCTCGAGATCCGAATATAAAAGGAATATGTCGAGAAAAGAATGGAAAACAGGCTGATAAAAGTACTGGGTCCAAATGATTTATATGATTACTCGCAAGTATCATGTTCCCACCATTAAGTTCTGTATTTTCGAGACCCTTAATCTCCATTTTGGCAAATAAAAACATAACTAGTCTTACGGGAGCCCATGAGAGGTGTTGAAAAAAGGTCGGCATGAGCATAAGTGTTTGCGTTTTCATATATATAAATATAGCATGTAAGTACTGCTATAGAATAATATTAATCTGTGTAGTATAATTAAAATGGTCGAATAAGTTTAATAAAATTAAAAATCCTTAATTAATAATTATGAACACTCAAGTCGCGTTGTATTTTGTCAGTAATGTGTTGGCAACTTTGATCGTTGGCGGCAAATTTGCCACAAAAAGCGAAAAAGGTTTTAAGACCTTTGGCATAGCACTAATCATAGATGCTTTGGCTTTTGCTCTATGGACCGTTGGTTATCTTAATCAGACAATTCTGCTTGTAATGGTTACCGCGGGTGCGATTGCATTATTGGTATCGTTTCTTTTCTTTTTCAGGGCTTCGCTACATGAAGTATCGTCACAAACAAGGATGGGGCTTACTATCCTAGGCACAGTTGCTCTTCTTGCGATTTTTATTGTTGGCAGATATTCTCCAAATTATGCCTTCATTTCACCAGAAGGGTTTCTCTTCTTCAACTTAACCCCGTTTGTTCAGATGTTGTATATCTTTGCACTGATTATCGCAGCTGTTCCAGCTATGAATTTCGTGGCATCAAAATTTAACGGGGGATACTCTGCCCTTGTTCGCTATGGATTTCTGGTGCAAGTGGCTGGAGGTATAATGCTTATCACTAGCACAGATGTCAACACTCTTTATGCTGCCGGTTGGATCATAGGCATTGTAAATCTTATCTTGTGGGTAACTCTCTTGTTTAGCAAAAAAGCCTGGCAGGGTATAAATTAAGTGAGATTTACACATGGTCAATGTGATTGCCGGTGTTTTGCACATCGGATTGTTTTGTTATGAAAATACTACTTACAGGAATAAATGGGAACCTTGGGCAAGAACTCTCAGATTGGTTTGTTCATCATAACGTTGAGGTAATTCCCTGTGTGAGGTCGGGGCGCAAAGAAGAAATACTCAGACATTTCCCAAAAGTTATAATAGCGGATCTCACCTCAGAGGATATTTCGTTTTCTGAAAATATTGATTGCATTGTTCATTGTGCAGGTGTTGTGCATTTTCAAAAAGCGGGTAATCAAAATGAATCTATGATGCGTAAGATTGTTGGTTTTGCTAAATCAAAAAAAATTCCCGTATATCATGTTAGTACAGCGTTCGTTTATAGACCGGACGGGAGTACGAATTTTCATAATTCATATGAGGCCGATAAATATAATGCGGAGCGTGTTCTTCTTGAATCCGGCATACCCAATGCCATATTTCGTCCATCTGTCCTTGTGGGGAGCAGTAAAGATGGTTCAATCAGAAATCTAAGTGGCTACTATTCGATTGCAGAAGCATTTTTGGGTGCAATTGTGATGGCACAAGCAAACAAAAGAATTATACGATTTCCAAAAATGACTGGGGAGTCAAATATCGTACCTATCGATATTGCTGCCGCTGTGATTGGTTGTAAAATTCTCGAAGGGCAACGAGGAACCGTGTATGTAACGAATCCGAATCCACCATCTTCGATGTGGACACTCGATGAAACCCTTGATTTCTTTCGCGTTAGCGGAGATATTCAGATTGTCGACATTACGTTTGAAGAATTTGGTACTCTTGATCTTACCCCTGAAGAAGATCGCTTGTATAAATTTTCCAAGCATTTCAATCCATATTGGTCCACGAAGTTCACTTTTCCAGAGACTGCGTGTCCAAATTTTGAAATTAATCATGCGTATATGGTCAAGATCCTAAATTATTTTCAGAAAATAAAAAATACTCATGCATGAAGATGTTATTTATTACAGTCAGTGTTGGGAGGATCCTTTAGTCGTTCTAAGGGCGCTTTCAATAAACTCAAATGATGAAGTCTTATCTATTACTTCCGGAGGTGATAACAGTCTTGCGATACTCAGTGCGGGGGCTTCTCGAGTTACATCGATTGATATAAACCCCGCACAGAATTACCTCCTAGAGCTGAAGTATAAGGCGACCCAAACACTTTCTTATGATGAATATCTGGAATTTCTAGGGATTAGAGATTCGGGGAGAAGGATATATTTTTTTGAAAAGATAAGACCAGAACTTTCAAAACAAGCTCGAGATTGGTGGTTAGACCATAAGGAATTGATTCCGGTGGGAATTATACATTGCGGACGATTTGATAAATATGTGCGATTCTTCGCACGATATGTCATACCACTTATCCATAGGAGACAGACTATCCAAAATTTCTTGGCGACAGTGAGCATGGAAGATCAGTGGAGATTTTATAATGAGGCATGGAATTCTCGCTTGTGGAAATTTATGTTTGGATTCGCCACAAAAAAACAATCATTGACGAGAGCCCGACATGGTGGAATGTTCGCACAGGCAGATAATACGCCAACATCTGGGGAATATGTAAGACGCATGGAGAAAAACATCGCCTCTGTACCGATCCGTGACAATTATTTTATGCATTATAGTTTGAATGGAAACTATTTATCGTACCTACCTTTTTCTATGCAGGAGGAAAATTATAAAAAATTGAGAGAGATATGTATTAAAGATAATTCCAGACTTGTGTGTGTATCTGAAAATATTCTCACATATTTACGAACAGTTTCAGACAATACCCTTACAAAATTCAATCTGTCTGACATTTTTGAAGCGCTTTCTTTGGAAAAGAATAACAAGATATGGGACGAGATTGTGCGCACGGCAAAATCAGGAGCAAGGGTCGTATATTGGAATAACTTAGTCAAAAGAACTTATCCTGAATACTTATCAAAATACATAAAATCTGACGAGATATTACAGGATGAGCTAAGAAAACAAGATAGAGTATATTTCTATGATAAGGTCTATACACACACAATAATTAAATGATTAGATCGATTACACACATTTCAAGGCGATTTTATGCTTATCAAAATGAGCGATTTCCACTTGTCTTATTGTCTCTGAGTCTATTTCCAGTAACACTTAGCTCAGCCGCTGTTGTTTCGAAATTTACGATTATGGGTATCGTCCTAGGCTTCATTGCCTCACTTGCATATATTTTTCATATTCGAGTAAACGATGAAGAGCGAGACTTCGAGCATGATACGGCTCATCATTCGACGCGACCTTTGCAACGAGGCATCATCACATTAAATGAGCTCAAGATCATAAATGCTACTGCAATCTTTCTAGTGGCCTTAATTGCTATTTTGTCCGGACTAGAAGCCACTTTCATAGCCCTGATCATGATTATTTATTCATACTTTGCTAGGCATGACTTTTTCTATAGAGAAAAGATTCGCAGACATTTTTTTATATACAACTTAGTCCATATCATACAGATTCTTTTATTGCAGATATTCGTTTATGCGGTAATTGCCAACAGGATTCAATTTACCGAACTTCTTTTAGCTCACTTTCTCTTTACACTGACTGGCACAGCTATATTTGAGTTTGTTCGTAAGTTGAAAATACCAGGTGAAGATGGTACTGGAATGGATACATACACACATCATCTCGGATTTAATAAATCCATGACAGTTTATTCCGTTCTGATTCTTCTAAATACAATATTATTCTTTTTTATCTCTGAAATGATTCGTCCTGGTATTATGATTTGGATATATTCTTCTATTGCTGTAATGGTTGTTGGGTGCAGTATATGGGTTCACTGGATAAAAAAAGTTGGTGCGACAGACAAACTTATGCAAGGTATTTTTCTTCTGGTATATGCTGCATATAATGTGAGTATTTACGTTTTTATTCATTAATATGGAAATAGGTGGCAAAGCAAAATCTCTTAAAATATTGACTAAGGCGGGATTCAACGTTCCGCGGTTTATTTCGTACGACGGGCAGTCTCCTCTATTGTCATCAATCTTAGACTCCAATTTTTGCGGTATTGAATACTTTGCTGTACGATCATCTGCATTTGGCGAAGATTCTGCAAATAAATCGTTTGCGGGACAATTTTATTCCGCTATTGGCGTGAAGAGAAAGGATATACCACGTGAAATTGAAAAGGTCCTATCCTCCTATAAAGGCCGTGAGGGTTCAGTCATTATCCAAGAGTTCCTTCCGTGCGAATCGTCAGGAGTCATGTTCACTGAGGTAGATTCCAATAAGATTGTTATTAACTCGACTCTTGGCTTATGTTCAACAGTAGTCAATGGTGAAGCCTGTGATGAATATATCGCTGATAAGTCCGGATTAATTATTAAAAAGAAGATTCGCGAGAAAAACGCACTCTTTTTTCAGTACGGTTCTTGTATTCAAGTAAAGAAAGCTGGCGAGTCGCTCTCGTTCCAACAAATTAAACAGCTTGCACGGATTGCGATAAAAATACAGAAGTTATTCGGGGTACCACAAGATATTGAATGGGCATTTAAAGATGGAAGATTGTTCATTCTCCAGTCACGTCCAATAACCAAGGCACCTATAATTACTGAAACCGAATATTATGACAGTGCAAATATTGCAGAAAGCTACTCCGGCATTGTCTTACCGCTTACATTCTCATTTGCGGAAATGGTATATTCTTGCGTTTATAAAGATCTTCTTCGTAAATCAGGTGTCCCTCAAAAAAAATTAGAAAAACATTCAAGCATTTTCGATAATCTGCTGGGCACTTTCTATGGGCGCATGTATTACAACATGAATAATTGGTACAGAATGGCAGAATTTGTGCCGGGATATCGACGGAATAAACAAAATTTCGAATCGATGATAACAAGTAATATAAAGGCTGAAATAGGAAAGATAATAAGTCCTTCGATTGTATTGCGCATCGTTTATCCATTCCTTATCGGATTTAAGGTTCTCACATATGGCATTACATCGCGCTATTTTAAATCTAGCGTCATTAAAGAACTCAATTCATTGCGTCGGAATGATTTCAACTATCTTTCTTATGACGAATGCATAAAATCATTTGATGAAATTAATAATAAACTATTAAGGAAGTGGTATGTAACAATCGAAAATGATTTCTTCGTTATGACCTATCTGGGTTTGCTTAAAAAAATGCTTAGTGACACCGAGATTCAGCGTGTGCTTACATTTTCGAGCAAAGCTACAGAGCAAGTGGATGCTCTGGCGTCGCTTAGTCAAAAAATGACTAAAGTCGATACCTTATGGAGTGCTGTACAAGAAGGAGATGTTAAAATATTTGATAGCGAGATCTTGAATCACAATGGCATCAAATCAGAGTTAGAAACATATATGTACACATTCGGAGGAAGGTTTGCGAATGAGCTCAAGCTTGAGTCTAAAGGTATCGATGAAGACAGTTCAAAGCTGCTCTCTGTTTTAAAACTGTATCATTCATATGGAACACGTGTTCTTGCCGATAAACAATCAGCAGATAAACCTCTTTCACTGGGTCTCAAAAAAAGGTTTATTTTAAATAAATTTAAGAAATATGCGTCACAGCGTGAAGAATTTCGTCTTTTAAGATCAAATACTTTTTCGATGGCACGTAAGTTGTTTCGCCGAATTGGAAATATTTTCGCAACGGAAAACATATTGAATTCCACCGACGATATATTTTATTTGACCCTAGAGGAAATATTGAACAAAAATATTTTTATTAGTGAATACAAGAGTCTAGTTGAACAGAGAAAAGACGAATATAAATCTTACAGTAACATTACTCCACCATCTCATTTTTCTACATCCAATAGACAAGCTCCTAATGCGGTTTCACCAAACCGGCAAACTGGAGCGAATATTTCAGGACAGCCCACTTCATCAGGAAAGATTACAGGAAGAATTCGAGTATTCCGTGAATTTTTCATACCTTCACAAATCGATTTCGATATTCTCGTGACCTCTCATACGGATCCAGGTTGGACTCCGTTAATAGCTTTGTCAAAAGGGCTTATCATTGAACATGGCGGTATTCTATCTCATGCTTCTATCGTCGCACGTGAATTAGGAATACCTACAGTTATCGGAGTGGGAAATGCGATGACCTTCTTAAAAGATGGTGACATCGTCGAGCTGGATGGTACCAATGGTATAATCAAAGTACAAAAACATGAGAATAGATAAATTAGCCACAAATACAATATCCGAAGACCTACCAAAACTGTTAGAGAGTAAGTACGGTGGGCATAAGCATTTTGAGTACTTTATGAGTGACATGGAAAGGTCTAGGCTTTTTTGTTGTGAAAATGATAATACATCCACACAATCATTCGCTGGGTATAATGGAGACAAGCTCATTGCCCATGTATCGCTGATCAAGAATAAACGTCTAAGCCGGTTCGAAGCCTTTTTTGGATTTATAGAGTTTCCTGACGATACCGAATCTTTTAATCTGCTGTGGGATTCGCTCGTAAATGAAGCATGTTCACTAGGTATTTCTATTTTGAAGGGGCCGGTCAATGGAAGCGTGTGGCATCAATACAGATGTGTAACGAAAAGCGATGGCACTGAACCGTTTACCGCGGAGCCTATTTGTGAACCGTATTACTTCACGCATCTAGTCTCAAAGAAACCTTCAGCTGAAATACAATATTATTCTGCATACAGAGAGCCGTTCGATATTGTTCTTAGGTTGATAGATCGCAAAGCTCTCGAAAAAATGTCCGGTCTTGGTTTTACTATGAATGAAATAAAGGATATGACACCAGAATTGCTTCAAACAATAGCAAAAATTTCTCGATCAGTATTTTCTCAAAATTGGGGTTATACAGAACTTGATGAAAAAGAGTTTATTCAGTTGTATTCTTTGAATAAAATGTCAGCCCATTTGAATTCTTTATATGCCTTGTACAGAGGTGGTGAAATGATCGGATTTTGTAGTACATCAGAAGAAGACAAGAAAACACTTATATTAAAAACAATTTGCATCCTACCGAAATATCAAGGCCTTGATCTTGGTAATGCTCTTGCTTACAAAATCCATCAGGACGCAAAGGAACGAGGATATACAAGAATGATCTATGCCCTTATGCGTGAAGGCAATAGTATAAAGAATTTTCCAAAAGAAGAAGCGGTGATATTTCGTCATTATGCAGCACTTGAATTTAAAATATGAAATTAACATTACTTATACTAACATCAGCATCTTTCATTTTAGGAGCCGAATTTCTAAAAAGGAAATTTTCACTTCCCTCTGCTTTTACAAGGCGAGCTATACATATCGGTACCGCAATTGTTGCAGGCGTAGCACCAATCTTTGTAACTAAAGGAGAAATTTTTTGGGTGAGTATTATTTTCGCTATAATTCTATTCATTGGACGTGCTTATCATTTATTTTCCGCAATCCATTCTGTCGAACGTTATACATTTGGAGAAGTATATCTACCTTTGGGCGTGGCTTTTACTGCATTATTTTTCTTACCTCAAAATATACAGGCATTTCAATTTGGAATTTTTATAATGGGAATATCTGATGCAATTGGAGGACTAGTTGGAGAGAAATTCGGCAAACATCCCCTTAGTATATTTGGAAATAAAAAAACCATGGAAGGTTCTTTGGCTTTTTTTGTGGTTAGTCTAGTACTGACGGCTATATTTGTTCCACTAATTAGCTATAAACTTATTCTTGTACCTGCCATACTCACTTTAGTGGAACTTTGTTTTGTATATGGTCTAGACAATTTAGTCTTGCCAATCGTTGGTGCGTATTTGATTCAAATGCTTGTGTAAAGGGAGTTCCGCTCGCACCCCTCTCGTCCTCTGCGAGCGGGCTTGCGCGCGAACGGGAGGGTGGGTCAAGCACATTTGTATTTGAGCCTCGGACATTTCCGCTAGGGCGTCCATGACTAAAGGATGAGCGCCGCCGTAATCATGCAATACAGAAGTTTAATAGCGAAAGCGACACCACGCACAGCTGATATGAAAACGAGAAAGGGGGTTGTGCGAGGGCGGACTCTGAAGGCACGTTAAACGAAGCCTCAAAGCTCTAAATGACCACGAGACGAATGAAAGCACTGAATACTCTAGCAAACCACTGCGAGGAGGAGACCGAAGCTGGGGGAAGGATTCCTTCCTTCCCCCAAACAGCATGGAGCCCGAGCCTCCCGCCCGCAGGCGGGCAAAGGCGAGGAGAAGCGCCAAACCTAGACATCTAGGCGCGAGTAGCCCTAGCGGAAATGTCCGAGGCGGATGCCGAGGATGGACTCCGTAGTCATAGGACAAACACTAGCAGAGAAATGATCGAGACAATATTGAATTTGCGTTTTCTGTTTTATGTCCGCCCCCAATTTTTCAAAAACAAAAAGAGGAGCAAATGGAAAATTCCTCCCCAAGTTATTAGCATAACCTGAAATAAGTAGCCGGACCCCGTTTGAAAATATGATCTATCATGAACAACAAACCATGCCGCGAGGCGAATACATGCCATGCATAGATATTGAGGACGTTGAAGAGGCTTTGGTATTTATTCGGGATCTTTTTGCACAAGGTGAACGACCAAAAATTACCGTTCCGAAAAAATATGCCGATACTTTGCAGTTTGGATTACGGGAGCATGCTTCATGGGTACCCGGTTTTAATCTCATTGCGGCAACATTCGGTAGAAATGATGTTTTTACCAAAAAAGGAGAGGAAAGAATTTGTGTGGAGGCTGCCAGTATTATAGCTGATCAAATACAGCCGCGTTTTACCGGTCCTGACAAACATTTTCACGGAGTAGTCATACTTAAAGGACCTATACCACCCGAAGCATTGCGCCCCGTACAATTTGAGGAAATATAAAAAATCTTCGCGAATCAAAGTTTTTTCATTTTTCTCCTTGCACTACAACTTCAAACTGTCCGCGTCAATTTCTACCCAGTCATTTTGCTCATCGCTCCACGTATAGACCATAAGTTTTTCTACCCGTTCATCGGAACTGTAGACATAGTCTATCGCCGTTTCAGATCCTATCCTCCGCGAGTACGTCGTTTTTTTATCTACGACCACGGGCTTGGAAACATATTCCAAGCGCATGCGACCCATCGGCCCCTGAAACTCCACAAAATCCAGCTCAATACCGCCCTGTGCATCCTCGTGTTCATGACCTTCGTCTTCCACTTCAAAATTTTCGCGGATCATGCCCAAGGTAGCTTTCCATTTTTGTTGGTCCATACTGATAGTTGGTAGGAAATAAATTGCAGTTTATAGACCTTGATGCCAGTATAGCATGGAAAGAAAATAATTCCAGTACGCGGCATGAACGTGCTATGCTATACTCCAACGTATAAAAAATTACTCCCGCGTCTTGCCCATCCTGCCCATAAGCAGGTTAATCAGGGAGGTATGCTATGGAGCACGATATTATATTGGTTGATAAAAACGATAACCAGATCTGCACGGGAGAAAAAATCTCCGTGCATAAAGCCGGTAAACTCCATCGCTGTTTTTCCATTTTCATTTTTAACACACACGGGAAAATGATGATGCAAAAACGTGCGGCGCGCAAGTACCACTCGGGCGGGCTTTGGACCAATACGTGCTGCGGACATCCGCGTCCGGGGGAGGATACGCTACACGCTGCGCACACTCGCCTGCAAGAAGAGATGGGCTTTGACTGTGAGCTGAAAGAGGTGTTGACGTTCACCTATAAAAAAGCATTTGCCAATAGTTTGACCGAACACGAATTTGATCATGTGCTTATCGGCACGTTTGATGGTGAGCCGAACCCAAATCCGAAAGAAGCAGATGGTTGGAAATGGATAACCCCGAATGAACTTACCAAAGATATGCAGCAACATCCTGAAAACTACACCTATTGGTTTAGCATCGTGCTTGAGAAAGTACTTATCGCAAAACAATGATGAAGCACAAACCCCCTGAACAGCGTTCAAGGGGTTTGTGGTACCGGGAGAGGGGGTCGAACCCTCATGGACAGAGTCCACACGATTTTGAGTCGTGCGCGTCTACCAGTTCCGCCATCCCGGCATAAACATTCTGTGTATAGCAGCGTGAGCATGGCTAGTGTACTCAATATTTCTTACATTGTCAAAGCCCCACATTCGTTGTATACTTAGCAGAGAAGTTTAGCAAATTACGTTAAGGAAGAGTGTTATTTATTGCACCTATGTCACGTGTCATCGCGGTAGTCAATCAAAAGGGAGGTGTGGGCAAAACCACAACCGCGGTGAACATTGGCGCGTATCTGGCGCAGCTCGGAAAATATGTGCTGCTGGTGGATATAGACCCCCAAGCAAATGCAACAAGCGGTTTAGGGGTTGATCATCGCAATGTGGCTAGCGGCATCTACGAAGCGATAATGGGTGGTGGTAATATTCGCGAGCATATAGTAACGACATCTGTTGCAGGCTATGCGCTCATACCCGCAACCCCATCGCTTGCGGGAGCAAATGTGGAACTCGTATCGGTGGAGGATAGGGAATTTCGCTTGCACAAGACGCTCAATGAGGTGCGCAATGACTACGACTACGTCATTATTGACTGTCCGCCGTCGCTCGGTTTGCTCACCATCAACGGACTTGTGGCAGCTGACACCGTACTCATACCCGTCCAGTCGGAATACTATGCGCTGGAGGGCTTGGGGCAGCTCTTGGAAACGGTAACACTAGTACAGCGGCATTTAAAACCCGAACTCTCCATATTGGGCGCAGTTATCACTATGTATGACAAACGGACCAAACTTTCCGACCAGGTCTTGCATGAGTTGTACCAATACTTCCCCAATAAAATTTTCCGTTCGGTCATACCGAGATCGGTGCGATTGGCGGAATCGCCAAGTCATGGCATACCGGTGTCGTTGTATGATAACAAATCAAAAGGCGCGCGTGCCTATGAAAAGCTCGCAAGGGAGATACTGGAAATGGTATAACCAAAGAAATACTCAATGCTAAATTTCCAAATGTCAAACACAGGAAAATTCACTATAGCAAATGTTCTAAAAGTTTTGAAATTTTGGTACTTGTAATTTTAAGTCTAGTATAGATATGATGATTAAAAAACGAAGCATATGGTAGTGCAAAAAGGATTAGGTAAAGGATTGGGATCGCTCATACCAAACCGGCGGAATTTGGAAAAACCGTCCCAAGCTGCCGTAACGAGTTTTGGTCTGCCCATGTCGTCTCATAAAGAACAGTCAAACCTTTCTACCACAACTCCTTCGGGTGGTAATGGCAATGGATCGCTCCTGGTTCCTATCAGTAAAATCCTTGCTAATCCCTACCAGCCGCGTGAACAATTTGATCACCAGCATTTGGAAGAGTTACTGGATTCGGTAAAGCGGCACGGTATACTTCAGCCACTGGTTGTAACCAGAAAGGCAAACGGCGCGTATGCGCTGATAGCGGGAGAGCGGCGCTTGCGAGCGGCGGAGATGGCCGGATTGACCGAGGTGCCGGTAGTGCTGCGTGAGAATGTGGATAATAGCGCGCTCTTGGAGCTGGCGGTGATAGAAAACGTGCAGCGCGCGGATTTAAACCCCATTGAGGAGGCGCACGCCTATCAGCGTTTGAGTGATGGATTCGGTCTGACGCAGGAAGAGGTGGCACAACGTGTTGGTAAGTCCCGGGCAAAAGTGGCGAATATCGTACGGCTCCTGACGCTGCCCAAGGAAATTCAAGATGGATTGAAAGCCGGAAAAATTACGGAAGGGCATGGCAAGGTGCTTGCGGGACTGTCTTCGGAAGCGGATCAGTTGCGCGTGTATGGGCAGATCGCAATGCATAGCTTGACCGTTTCCGAAACCGTACAGCATACCACGCGTCGCGCGCCTTCGCTCGGTGGTGGAAAGCGTTCTCATGACGTTTCTCCGGAGTTGCGGTCTGATGTTAAAACTTTGGAAAGCACGCTGGGTACCAAAGTAACCTTTCATGATATTGGTGGCAAGGGAAAGATGGTCGTGGAATACTATAGCGAGGAAGAGCGAAAGGCGATTGTGGAAAAAATCATCCATGCAAGGAATGAAGTAGCGGCGTAAAAAATAAACTGTTGCGCCATAATACCTGGGTACTTACCTGTCCGTATTTCCCACGAACTTTTTATATGCCCCAGCAGAATTTTCAGACAGTGGTAAATGTTCCCAGAGCACGTACGGCAAAGTATGGCATCTTTGCCGTTCTTTTTTTTATCCTTATCGGGGGACTCTATCTGTTCGCCGCGCCATTTTTTTCTTCCCGGGAAACTACGGACAATCCACAAGCGTTGACAGAGTCTTTTTCGCATGATACGCTACTTCCCGCTTCGCTTACGAAAAATCTTCCCAATCCTGAAAATGGATCGGCACTCATAGCGGTCGCAAATCCGCGCATGGGTGACCCTGCGGCGGCGCGACTCGTGATAGTTGAATTCGGCGACTTTGAGTGCCCTTTTTGCAAAGCAGCATTTCCGGACATACGGGAGTTCGCGATCGCGCATCCAAACGAAGTAGCATACGTATATCGCCACTTTCCTTTGGACAGCATCCATCCGCAGGCGGTGCAAGCGGCGATTGCCGCACAGTGTGCTGCGGAGCAGGATAAGTTTTGGCCCTACCACGATCGTCTTTTTCAAAATCAGGACACGCTTGCACAAGAACCCTATACCCAGTTTGCGCGTCAGCTTGGACTTAATGTAGCGGCATTTACCGCATGCATGGCGAGTGATGCAGCTGCTCAAGTTGTGGCGTACGACGGGTCAGTTGGTATGCTTTACGGCGTGGCAGGAACGCCAACCTTTTTCGTCAACGGCGAGAAACTTGAAGGCGTTGTTCCTCGCGCGGTATGGGAAAGTATTTTGGCAAGCGTCGTACAACCATAAGACTTATGTTTGAGTGTAACGCTATGTCTTCCACTATCCGTATTCGCGGGGCGCGCGTGCATAATTTAAAAAATATTGACGTGGATATTCCCCGCGATGCATTTGTCGTTATTACCGGACTTTCAGGTTCGGGAAAATCTTCACTCGCATTTGATACGGTGTATGCCGAAGGCCAGCGCCGCTACGTGGAATCCCTCTCCGCCTACGCGCGGCAGTTTTTGGGTTTGATGGATAAGCCGGATGTTGACCAGATTGAAGGGCTTTCTCCCGCCATTTCCATAGATCAAAAATCAACTTCGCATAATCCGCGTTCAACCGTTGGTACGGTGACCGAAATCTACGACTACTTGCGTTTGCTCTTTGCGCGCGTGGGACATCCCCATTGTCCCCGATGTGGGCGGGAGGTGGAAAAGCAGACGCTTGACCAGATCGCGTCGCGCATTGAAAGTATAGGGTCGGGCATTGAGGTCTTGCTCTTAGCACCCGTGGTGCGCGACAAAAAGGGCGAACATAAAAACGCGCTTGCGGAAATCGTCAAAGCGGGCTATGCGCGCGTTCGTTTTGACGGCGTCATGTACAGCTTGGAAGAAGCGCAGGATCTGACGGTAGATAAAAAGAAAAAACATACTCTGGATGTTGTGGTAGATCGCCTGACACTCGCCACGCCAGCCGGCAAGGAGCGAGATGATGCGGGTCGTGCGCGTATGAAAGATTCAATGGAGCAAGCACTGGACTTGGGCAATGGTCTCATGGTTGTGGAGCGATTGGACACCAAAGAGGAAATGCTGTTTGCGCAACACCTGTCTTGTCCCGTATGCGGTATCTCTCTGCCGGAATTTGAACCGCGAGATTTTTCATTTAACTCGCCGCACGGAGCGTGCGAGCGCTGCAGCGGGTTGGGAAATTTACTGGTCGTGGATGAGGACATGGTCATACCGAATAAACGCCTCTCTCTTGCCGAGGGTGCAATCCAACCTTGGGCGCGTATGACTGCGCACCAAGGGTTCTCTTATCAAATTTTGGAGGTGGTAGCCAAGGAGGAAAACATACCCTTACAAGTGCCGGTTGCAAAGCTCACGCAAAAGCAGTTGCAGATCATCCTGCACGGCGTTTCGGACAAGCAGTACAAAGTTGAGTATGCGGGTAACAAATTTTCCGGTGACTATTGGACGGCGTATGAAGGCGTTGTGCCGAATTTGGAGCGGCGTTATCGCCAAACGGAATCCGATTTCGTGCGGCGCGAGATTGAGCGGTACATGCGCACGCTGCCCTGCCCGCTATGCGCCGGCAAGCGCCTGAAGCCCGAAGTATTATCGGTAACCATCGCCGGAAAAAATATTTCGTATATGGTGTCATTGAGTATAGCGGATGTTGCGGATTTTTTTGAAAAATTGGCTGACGGAAAAAAACAACAGGACATGCAGCTCTCCAGACGAGAGCAGGTCATTACCAAGCAGGTGTTGAAAGAGATCAGCGCGCGCTTGCAATTCTTGCGTAACGTTGGGCTGGACTATCTGACGCTGGATCGCGCCGCCGCCACACTGTCGGGCGGCGAGGCACAGCGCATACGGCTGGCAACACAGATCGGCTCCGCACTGGTGGGCGTCATCTATATTCTGGATGAGCCTTCTATCGGTTTGCACCAGCGGGACAATACTAAACTCATTGCGACGCTCAAGTCGTTGCGTGATCTGGGTAATACGGTAATTGTGGTGGAACATGATGAGGAGACCATTCGTTCGTGCGATTGGGTCATTGATATCGGGCCGGGGGCAGGTGCGCACGGTGGCGAGGTAATCGCTATAGGTACGCCTGCGGCACTCACGAAGAATGCCAAGTCACCGACCGGGCGCTACTTGTCGGGGAAGGACAGCATTGCGCTGCCGAAGAAGTATCGCAAGGGTTCGGGAAAATACCTGACCGTGCACGGCGCGTCCGCGTTTAACTTGAAGAACATTGACGTTGCCATTCCCTTGGGAAAGTTTGTGGCGCTCACCGGAGTATCGGGATCCGGAAAATCAACGCTCATGACCGAAATTTTAGGCAAAGCGTTGTCCAAGCATTTTTATCGCGCGAAAGACGCGCCCGGTGCGCACAAGGGCATTTCCGGCATTAACTTTATTGATAAGGTGATCACGATTGACCAGTCGCCTATCGGTCGCACGCCGCGCTCCAACCCGGCTACCTACACCGGCGTTTTTACGCCCATGCGCGATCTCTTCGCCAACATGCCGGAAGCGAAAATTCGCGGCTATAAATCTGGCAGATTCAGCTTCAACGTTACCGGCGGGAGATGTGAAGCGTGCCAGGGGGAGGGTCTGGTGAAAATTGAAATGCAGTTTTTGCCGGACGTCTATGTGGAATGCGAAGAGTGCCATGGCAAACGGTATAATCAGGAGGCATTGGAAATCCACTACAAGGGCAAGACCATCGCGGATGTTTTGGAGATGACCGTAGAGGAAGCGCAACGCTTTTTTGAAACGATCCCGAGTATTGCGGACAAACTCAAAACAATGGAAGAGGTGGGGCTTGGCTACATACACCTTGGGCAGTTTGCCACAACGCTGTCCGGCGGCGAGGCGCAGCGCGTGAAGCTTTCCACGGAACTTTCCCGCCGCTCAACCGGCAAGACCCTCTATATTTTGGATGAGCCAACGACGGGCTTGCATTTTGCGGACGTCAAACGGCTGCTTGGCGTATTGCAAGCACTCGTGGATAAGGGCAATACCGTTCTCGTGATTGAGCATAATCTTGATGTAATCAAGTCAGCCGACTGGCTGATTGATTTGGGTCCGGAAGGCGGCGATAAGGGCGGCTATGTGGTTGCTGTGGGAACGCCAAAAGATGTGGCGAAGGTGCAAGAAAGCTTTACGGGCCAGTATCTTCAAAAGGTGTTGTAAGAGCGCTACTTACGCAACCCGAAAAACCGATCAATAAAAAAAGACTCTTCCTACGAGTCTTTTTGCTGTTGAGTGTTATCCAAATAGTTCTTCCTGATGATGTAGCACACCAGGAAGCATACAAAACTTGTGAACACGGCGGTGTAATATGCCACCATGTTCTTGGTCAAGTCATCATTGCAACTGACCAAGAACGCATACACAAAAAGAGCTACTGCCACAACCAGGAGGAAATAAAATTTTTTTGGCATCCTACCCTCCACCAATAATGAAGTAAAAGAGCATCTGAAAAACTAAACGTAGTATAGAATATTTTTTAATTTGTGTCAAATGTTGGACTTGCGAAGTCCAACATTAATTGATTTATTTGCTGAAACAGCATAGGATATGTATAGTATATCATGAAATGTAAAACATAAAACTTCAAACACGTAAGAGGACTTTGCAGATAGTCTCTAAGACACGGTTCCAAAATTTTTTTACTACTTGGATTTTATGTTGCGTGTTTTACATTTCAAAAAAAAGTATGGATCAACGCTACAATCATAAGGAAATTGAGGCCAAGTGGCAGAAGAGATGGGACGCACAGGACTTGCATAGAGCACATGACACGTCAAAAAAGCAAAAGAAATATCTTTTGGACATGTTTCCCTATCCGTCATCGGCTGGTTTGCACGTGGGACATCCCGAAGGGTATACGGCAACCGATATTGTAACACGATATCTGGTGATGACCGGACACGAAGTCCTGCACCCCATGGGGTGGGATGCGTTTGGCCTGCCGGCTGAAAACTACGCCATTAAGACCGGAGCCCACCCAAAGAAAACAACGGAAGATAATATCGTAAATTTCCGCAGGCAGATCAAGAGCTTCGGTTTTTGGATTGATTGGGAGCGCGAGGTAAATACGTCTGCACCCGAGTATTACAAATGGACGCAATGGTTTTTTCTTCTGCTCTATAAGCGCGGATTGGCCTATCGAAAAGAAGCGGCGGTCAATTGGTGCGAAAGCTGTAAAACCGTACTTGCAAATGAGCAGGTGGTGAATGGTGCGTGTGAACGCTGTAAAAATCCCGTAGTGCAAAAGCAATTAAAGCAGTGGTTTTTCAGGATAACGGACTATGCGGAAAAACTCTTGCAAGGTCTGGATACGATTGACTGGCCGGAGCCCATAAAACGCATGCAGCGGAATTGGATAGGGAAATCGGAGGGCGCAACAATTCCATTTCACGTCATGCAATCCACTGACTTCGTACGTTCTCGGGACTCACAAAGTTCAAGAATGGGAATTGTGGGAACGGTTGAGGTTTTTACCACGCGGCCGGATACGCTGTTTGGCGCAACGTACGTGGTGCTGGCGCCCGAACACGGGGCGGTAGATGTGCTTCATGAGCATATCACGAATTGGAGCGAGGTTCGGCGTTATCGGGAGAGAGCGGCATCAAAAACAGATTTGGAGCGTACGGATCTGGCGAAGGAAAAAACGGGGGTTGAGCTTCAAGGGCTTAAGGCGGTAAACCCTGCGAATGGCGAGGTACTGCCCATTTTTATTGCCGACTATGTCCTTGCAACGTACGGAACGGGTTCTATCATGGCGGTTCCTGCGCACGATGAGCGCGATTATGCGTTTTCGAAAAAATACCATCTCCCTGTTCGTGAAGTCATCGCCGCATCCGAACCACAGGAAAGTCAATGCTACACCGGTGCAGGTACCATGAAAAACTCGGGAAAATTTGATGGCATGGAGAGTGCGCAAGCGAAGTGGGTAATCACCACATTTGTTAAGGGCAAAAAGACGGTACAGTACCGTTTCCGCGATTGGCTCATCTCGCGCCAGCGCTACTGGGGTGCTCCAATTCCTATCATCTACTGTGATGTGTGCGGCGAAGTTCCGGTTCCTGAAAAAAACTTGCCGGTGGAGCTGCCAACCGATGTGGATTTTCTCCCGACCGGTGAGTCACCCCTAACCCAATCAAAAAAGTTTCACGACGTCGCTTGCCCTTCCTGCGGGAAGCCCGCGCGGCGAGAATCGGATACCCTGGATACCTTCGTGTGTTCCAGCTGGTATTATTTCCGCTACGCCGATGCACGCAATCCTCGAGCATTTGCCAGCAAGAAAAAAATGGCAGAATGGCTTCCGGTTGATCTGTATGTCGGCGGCGCGGAACACGCGGTGCTGCACTTGCTCTACGCGCGTTTTTTTACCAAGGTGCTGCAAGATGCCGGCTACGTTGATTTTGATGAGCCGTTTATGAAGCTTAAAAATCAAGGGATGATACTGGCGGATGATGGGCAAAAAATGAGCAAGTCGCTCGGCAATGTGGTGAATCCCGATGAGGTGGTTGCGGAATATGGCGCGGATACCATGCGCATGTATGAAATGTTTATGGGGCCGTTTGAGGATGCGAAGCCATGGAACACCAAAGGCATACTCGGTGTGCGGCGGTTTTTGGATAAGGTGTGGCAGCTGCGGGAAAAAATCAACATCCCGACATCCGATGTCCGCGGGACCGCGGATGTCCCAACATTGCAAGCAGATCTTATCCGCCTACTGCATCAGACGATTAAAAAAGTAACCGAAGATATCGTACATTTTCGTTTTAATACCTCGGTGTCGGCACTCATGATTTTAGCCAATGCCTTTGCCAAGGAAAAACACATCACACGAAAATCTTACAAGGAATTCTTAAAACTTCTCGCGCCGTTCGCGCCGCACCTTGCAGAGGAATTGTGGGAAAAGGTGGATCAATCTGCCAATCCCCTACATCCCAAGGGCTCACGAAGTCGGGATATGGAAAGTATTTTTAAACACCCCTGGCCATCGTACGACGAGAAACTTATTGCAGAAGATGAAAAAGAAATCGTCGTGCAAATTAATGGAAAAGTACGCGCACGATTTACCGCGCCGGCGGATGCGAGTGATACTGACTTACAGCAGCAGGCGTTTGCGCATGAAATCGTGCAAAAATGGCTTGCCGGAAACACCCCAAAAAAAGTTTTTGTCGCGAAGGGGAAGCTGGTGAGTATGGTGATCTGAATCCATGCGCTGACTGTGTACGTCCCCGGAACCAACAAAGTTTCAACATGACGAGATTTTTCTCCAACGCTGTTTTGTGGTACACTATATGACAAGCATGCAAGTATGAAAAACATATTCCCTTTGTCATTCCCGCGAAGACCTGCCTGTCCGGTAGGCAGGCGGGCATCCATCAAGAAAATAACGCGTTTGTATACCTCCGCTTGTGTTTTTGCCGTGAGCATTCTTCTGTTTTTGCCGATAATGGCATTGGGCGCAGATGATATAACATTTACGCCGCAAGTTACCATACCGGGTACTAGCGATTTTGCAAATCAAAAAGAAATAATTGTCAGCGACTCACTCATTGGCGACTACATCTCCGCGTTTTTTAATTTTGCCGTACCCGGTACAGCGATTTTAGCGGTGGTGATGATGATGTACGGGGGGGTTATTTGGCTCACTTCCGGCGGGAGTACGGAACGTATTAGCCAGGCGAAACAATATATTTCCGGCGCAATCTCCGGCATGGTGCTGCTGCTCGCATCCTACCTCATTCTGAACACCGTGAGTCCTGATTTGGTATCGCTTCAGTTTCCGATGATTAAAAATGCACTACCAGAACCACCAAAACTACCAGATATTTGTTGTTATACAGTTGATGGTGGACTTACCATAATGCCTGTACAAGAAAATAAAGTAGCACGTTGTGATGGTGCTATCGTTGATATAGCATATTGCCAGAAAGGAATTATTCCTGATACGTACAAGAAAATCGATTTTGTGAAATGATGCGTATAATAATATCTCTTGCACGCATATATGGATGTGTTAATAGTCAAGATCAAGACGCAGCGTTGTGTGGTAGTAGAATAGCAGATGATCAATTTTGCTGCTGTGAAACTTTATTCTAGTAAACTAAAACTGGTGAAATATATAGTGCTATTTTTTAGACACCACTTTTCAATTTATTCCCCTCGCTCATAATAAAGGCTAAAAATGGAATATGCCTATGATTTTTATTTATCCAACCGATACCGCGTACGCAATCGGCGGCGATGCGCTGGATGGTAACGTGCATCGACGCGTCGCACGCATAAAAGGACGCACGAAAGGAAAGCCGTTTCCTTGGATTGCCGCATCCTTTATTATGGCGGAAAAATACTGCGAGTTTTCTCCCGCCGCAAAAAAACTGGCAAGAAAACACTGGCCCGGACCATTAGCGCTTGTTTTGCCGCTCAAAAAAAAGTATCAACAGAAATTGCATATCACCACAATCGCGTTGCGTGTTTCCCGTCACGCCATAGCAAGAAAACTTTCCAACATAATTGGTAGACCCATAATTGCAACCAGTGCCAATCTTTCCGGAAAACCTCTGTGTTACACAATTACTGCGGTCAAAAAGCAATTCAATGACCATGCGCCCAGTATCAAAGGCAAGCTTTTTCTTTCTCTTAAGCGTGGGATCTTTTATTCCACTCTTGATGCGGAATCCATAGATTCCCTCCTCCGCGGGAATGACAAAGAAAAGGTGGATAACCCTATAGAAAATATAAAAAATACTCCCGATCTCTACATTAACGGCGGGACGTTGCCACGGCGCAAGGCATCAACGATTGTGCGGGTAGAAAAGGATGGCGTTATCACCGTGCTGCGCGAGGGAGCGATCAAAATAGAAGCAGAAAGTGCGAAGTAAAAATAACTTTGCAATACAACATTTCGACATCGCAAGTCCTTTGGGCTTGCGATGTCGTAGAGTAACGGCGTTCCAACTTTTGGGGAAATTTGGTATAGTGGTTGGGTAGCAACATCTCATGGTGCATAAAGAGCGGTAAAGAAAATTATCAAGTTTTATATTTTTTATTCAACGACAGAAGAACTTTCGGTTTAGACTCCTCTATTTTTATCCCATGTCCTTTACATCCTATTTCAAAACCTACTTTGCGCATAATTCCACCTCACAGGTGCGGGAGCTCTACACCTCCGCGACTATTTTAAATTTTGCCATTTCCGCGGTTGGGTTGTTTGAGCCGCTCTATCTCTACCAACAGGGGTTTACGCTCGTACACATTATTTTGTTCTATCTGACAATCTATAGCGGTTATTTTCTCGGCATGCCTTTTGGGGCGAAATTCGCGCGGAAGAAAGGCTACGAGCATAGTATCCTTGTTTCCACGCCATTTTTAGTGTTGTATTACCTCTCGCTCTTTGCCATTGCCATCCACCCGGTTTTTATCGGCAGCGCGGTGGTGATGCTCATTACCACAAAGACTTTCTATTGGCAGGGGTATAACGCCGACTTTGCCAAATTCAGCGTGGATGGCGAGCGGGGGAGAGAAATCAGCAATCTCATTGCGCTCAATAACATTACGTCAATTCTTGGACCTATTGTCGGTGGGCTTATTCTGGAGTTTTTTAACTTTCGCATACTCTTTGCGGTTGCATCGCTCTGCATACTTGCTTCCAACATTCCGCTCCTCAAAACTCCCGAACAATTTACCCCTACCACTTTTTCTTATAAAGATGCGTACAAGCGTCTCGTACGCCGTGACAACCGGCGCGCCATGGTGTCGTATATGGGGTATGGTGAAGAATTGGTGTACATGTATCTCTGGCCCATATTTATCTTTTTTGCCGTGAAAAACGACTATCTGTCCGTTGGCTCGCTCGTGGCGTTGGCGACGCTGCTCTCAACCTTGGCGGTGTTGTATGTTGGAAAAATAAGCGATCGGTACAACCAGCGATCGGTGTTGCGTTTTGGCGCGATTATCAAAAGCTTATCGTGGTTTATTCGTGTGTTTACGCGCGGGGTGGGTGGGATATTTTTCATCCAAATACTCTATCAGGTATCGGATCATTTGGTGCGGGTGCCGCAAATGTCCATGACCTATGAAAGCGCCAACCATGGCAGTACCATGAAGCGCATGGTATTTTTTGAAATGGCGTTGGTTGTCGGTAAAATAACGGTCATGGCGGTAATTTTGTTGACTCTCCTTGTGGCGGGGCAGCAGCATTTTTGGACGGTTGCGTTTGTCACATCCGGTATTATGACGCTTTTGTACATGCTATTGTAAGATGTCTACTGTAAAATTGCTCTCGGTCACATTAAAAAAGCCTTGAACTTGAAGTTTGCTCAAGGCAGGATTGTGCATGGCTACTCAAAGGGAATGCGCGTTGGGGGGTCCGTGCTCACATTGTACTGGTCAGTGAGTTGCTGATCGTGAAAGATCAGCTTGATGATTGCGGGCGGTTGCGCGGGGTCCATAACCACGACGTAATAGTACGCATTGCTCCGTTTGGAACTCTCCGATTTTGTCAGCGACCATCGTGAGCTCATGTAGTCGGTGAGTTCCAGCTCGTCCGCATGGTACGTCACGCAGCCGAGCGGTCCGTTCCGCACGCATTGCATGGCGCGCAGCGAACTTACATCAAACGTACCCTGCATGCCGCCGCAGGCGCACAGGCTGATGACGGTACAGCAAAGAAGTGAAAAGAACTTTAAGCAACGCATGGCAGTTTCCTCGGGCTTGAGGTAGAAAGATATGCTATGTATATATAAAAAAATAATTTTTGTCAAACTTAGCTGTCGGACAGCTAAGTGAGGTAGTAATTTATATGACGCTACGGGAAAAAACACTCGCGCTGTGCGCAACCTATCATATACGACCGGATAAAAAATCAGGTCAGTGTTTTTTGGTTGACGAGGAAGTATTGGCTCGCATCATGCGCGAAGCGGGTTTGCAAAAAACAGATACGGTTTTGGAGGTTGGCGGCGGACTCGGCGTTCTTACGGAACTGTTGGCGGCGCACGCCGGAAAAGTGGTAGTGGTGGAGAGGGATCGGCGTCTTGTGCCAATTCTACAAAAACTGTCCACACAATTTTCCAATCTCACGGTTGTGGAAGGAGATATCCTGCGGTTCTCGCCGGTTGGGGATGGATTGCAACAAGATGCTTATACCATAGTTGCGAATATCCCCTACAATATTACGGCAATGTTTTTAAAGAGATTTACCGCAACGCTGGAAGCCAAACCGAAAGCAATGGTCGTGATGCTGCAAAAAGAGGTTGCGGAACGTATTACGGTGCCAGCCGGATCCTTGAGTATTTTGGGGGTCGCGGTGCAGTACTATATGCAGGTGGCATATCTTTTTACCGTGTCGCGTAAAAATTTTTATCCCGAGCCGAACGTAGATTCCGCGGTAGTGCGGCTTACACGCAAGCAATCATTGCCTCTGGACAGCGTACAGGAGAAACACATGTTTCAGCTCGTACACATCGGCTTTGCCGCGCGTCGCAAGCAGTTGAAAAATAATCTCGCGGCAGGACTGCATATTCCGGTTGCGGAGGCGGAAAAGTTCATTGCGGGGATTGGACGCGCGGAAACGGTGCGTGCACAGGAATTATCGGTTGCGGATTGGGTGCGGCTTACGCAATGCGTATCTCACAACCTATAAGTATCAGGAACTTATGCCCCGTGTTTGCGCTTTGTAAATCTTACGGACGCGCGGAGTCGGATGCCGGTATGTTACAAGTTGTGAGTTGCAGGAAGTTTGTGGTATAATCAAAAAGCGTTGCGTGTGCTATACTTACCTTAACTTTTCCACACATGACAAGAAACGTCTACGAAGATGCCTACAATGACGTGCTGCTGCACCGTGGAGAAGAACCGCAGCGTCCCTATACGCCAAAGCAAATCCTGCTCGCCTGCATGTTGTTGTTACTCGGCGTGTTTGCGATAGCACTTGGCGTTTTGGAATTGAAAAATCGTATCAATGCACCTTTACATATGGCAGATGATGGATCAATTACGGACATATTAGGAAATTTGCAGGACGATTCGTTGCGTAGCGTGGCTGACGTGCTCAAGGATACGGACGGAGATGGTCTGTCGGACAAAGAAGAGCTGGAGGTGTATGGCACGAGTCCCTACTTGGCAGACACCGATTCAGACGGCTACGGTGACAAGACCGAAGTGGAGAGCGGCAACAATCCCAATTGCCCATCGGGACAAGATTGTTTTGGCGGCGCGCTTGTCAATCCCGATGCTGATACGACCACCGGTACAAATGACTTTGCGTATCCGAATGTGAGCGGCACGACAGGCGTACCCACAGCCGGCAACATTGATCCTGCGATCTTGCAAGGAACGGCAACACCGCAGCAGGTGCGTAATCTTATAGTAGCGTCCGGCGCGGACGCGGCCATAGTCGCGCAATTATCCGATGCAGAAGTTATGGCGCTTTACCAACAGACGTTGGATTCGCTCGCTACGGCTGGGGCGATACCTTCGGGAACCGGTGGAGCAGCGGCAAGCCAGCTGGAAGGGTTGTCCGGAGCGCAAATCCGCGCGCTGCTCGTCCAGCAAGGAATAGACACGAGCTTGATTGATGGGCTTACGGATGATCAACTGCAGCAGCTATTTATGGAAAGTGTTGCGGGACAGCCCGCGCCGTAGACACACGACAGGAGAGTGGATGATGACTTATATCAATAGCAAAAAATCAATAAGAATTACGGGACGAAGTAGATTGATTGAAAAACAAAAAGTTCCCCATGATCTTTTGAAAAAAGAAAAAAGCCTCGCGAGCCGAAGGCAAGCGAGGCGATGATAATACTTTAAGGTGAAGGAGCAGGGTTTTTTGGGGGTTCCAGCACCTCCTCCGTTTTCGCATCAACGATGCGATAGAGAGTTCCACTACGGAACTCTGTACGGATGAGGCGGTTCTTCCCCCCTGTGCGGATTTTGGAAACAATGTTTCCATTTCCGCTACTGACACCGACCTCTGCCGTTGGGTCAATGTCTAGAAGTATTGCAGCTGCGGCGTCATAGTTCTCGCCAGCAGCCAACTCATGCACTTGAGGAGGCATGGTCTTGGTCTTCTGCTCCTCCACGTTCGTGCGGCTTGCACCAATGCCTGCAACTACGGCATCAAGTGCCAAGCCACACCCACAACATCCCCACAACATCCCTACTGCCACCACCAATAGTTGAAGCATATTCTCTCCTTCAATGACGAGGGAACAGCATATCACTATCACTACCACTTATTGCATTACATGTCAAGTAAAACAAAAAATACAACACTGCGGAACATATACATGGTCAGCATAGCACTTATATTTAGTGTGAGTTTTTTTGTGCAAGTTTCTCCTGCGCATGCAGCGCCTGTAGAAGATACTACCGCGTGGCCGCAAAGAATTGGTCAATTTATTTTGGATAAAGCATCTGCCGCGGCAGAGTATGCACTAGATTCCGAAGGATTGTTATTGGATATCAAGAAAGAGCTCAGAAAGGAATCCTGGGCGATTGCCTATAAAAACACGCTGCGCCAGTTTCTCAATAATCTGGCGCATGATACCGGTGTATGGTTGGGATCCGGCGGACAGGGACAACAACCCACGTTTATTACCGAGGGGTGGGGTGAATATTTGAAAAACGCGGGCGATTCCGCCGCAGGAACTTTCATAGAAACGCTTGCTGATAATTGGGGAAAGAAATCTCAAGACGAAAAAAATGTATCGGAAGAGCAAAAGCGGCAGCTCAACAATGTGCAGGATACAATAGCAGCCAAACAACAAGCGTGCGATGCACTCATCGCCCAATGTCTGATAGAAGGCGTTTCTGTAGCTTCGTGTCCGGACGCGGATCAATGCTACAATGAACTGGAACTTTTACGGAATCAGGAGAGTGCAATGTTTGAAGTTGTCAAGCAGGACATCAATCGGGACATCGAGCGGGAAAAAAGCAGCAATACCATTAGTGCGGTTCTCAATAATATTTGCCGCCCGAATCTACAAGTGCAGCTGCGCATTACCGCGGGATTGAATAAAAGCATCTTGGGGAAGAAGCCCAAGTGCACGCTTTCCAAGATCATTGACAATTGGGAAGACGAAATCAACGATCCGAATTTCTTAAATAAATTTCAGGCAAATTTTGATCCGTGGGAAAATGACCTCGGCATCGCTTTATCCGTGCATACCGGGATTTTGCAGAACAGCGAATTGGAAAAAGAAATCAATAAGAATGCAAGACTGGAGTCCTCCGGAATAAACCCGGTTATTGCCAAAGTTACGCAAAAGATCGTTACACCCGGAAGATTTGTTACTGAATTAGCAGGATCGACGATTAAAGAGAGTCCAGCGGCAGAGAAAACACCGACTGAAAGTATTATTGCCGATGCGATAAACATTTTTGCCCAAACACTCGCGGGAAATCTTCTTGACCAGTGGTTCAAGAAAGGCATTGCTTCGCTCCAGGGAGGCGGAGGAGGCGGAGGAGAAGGCGGTGGGTCTTCTGGATTATATAATCCGCAGTCAACATCATCATCCGCGCTTGGCGGTATTAAAGGCGCGGAAGCACGCTTTGCCGGTTTGGCAAAAGCAAATATTAAAGTTGGCGGTCCGTATGAAATTCTGCGCGATCTCACTATATGCCGCAATGAAGATAATCCGGGTCCGAATGAGTGTATTATCACGCAAAGTTTCCGTCAGGCGATTGAGCGCAAACTTACCGTGCGGGAAGCTATTGCCGAAGGATTGCTGGACGACAGTAGTACCTTTGGTTTTACCGCGGACGGATTTGAGCCAAACTATAAAGAAGGGTATCCCTACCGCTCGCTGATTGTGTTGCGCAAACACCGCATCATTCCTGTTGGTTGGGAGATTGCGGCGCGCTACATAAAAGACATTGGTCACGAGCAAAAGAATTTGCGCCAACTGATCAACGACTTTACCAATGGTGGCAGTCCATTTTACGGGCTGGTGGACCCGAACTGGGTATTAAAAGCACCGGAAGCGTATTGCGGATTAAAAGGCGCAGGTCCCGTGCTCGTATCAGATAGAATTACAAACGGCATAGACCAAAATAAAGATGGCGATTTTAATGATCCGGACGATATCTCTCCTACGCGCCAAATCAGCCGCGATGCCAACTACTGCGCGGATGACCGTTCCTGCATTAAAGAACGACCGGACGGAACGTGCCAGTTCTACGGCTACTGCACCGAAGAGCGCAGGGGTTGGGACTACGGGGGCGATGCCGAAACCTGCGAGCCGCGCAACCAAACCTGCCAGACGTTTGAAGATAAAAACGGCAATGACGTGTCGTACCTGCAGGATACGCTCAACTTCAACAACTGTTCCCTGGATAATGCAGGCTGCACGTGGTACTGCACGGACGTGAATATTTCCACGGGTGAATTTACCTGCAGCGATGGTCCGGCCGACCAGCGTCGCTATTTTGATCGCGGCGCGACAAGCTGCGGCGCGCAAGATGTCGGATGCCATGAGTTTATCCGCATTACCCCTGGCACGAATTTGGTGAAAAATGGCAGTTTTGAAGAAGATTGGAACGGGGATGGCACAACCGATGACGGTTGGAGCGGTACCCGGCTTGCTTATGGTGCCCTTGGCACCACGGAAATTACTACCGATGAAGCGGTGTCGGGAACGCATAGCTTGAAAATTAAGCAGACAGACAATAGTAATGATGTTAGGGGTTTTACCTTCCGCAGCCAGGAAATATATGCTGAATTTGACGAAACGACCTACACATTCTCCTACTGGGTAAAAACTCCCGATATTGCAAATACGGTAGCGCATTACGGCGCATGGATGATGCTCTATAAAAAGGTTGATGGTACGGAGATTAACGGGGTTAGAGTGTATTACGGAAGCGCGGAGCAAAATGGCGGCAGTGGTGCAGTATATACCATTCCCGCCGATGGACAGTGGCACCGTGTCAGCTATTCGTTTACCACCAATCCTCGCGCGATTTCCAATGATTTTTTTACCATTGAAACACGTATTCAAGGGAACGTGGGTACGGCATACTTTGATGACATTCAGTTAGAAGTTGGCAATGCCGCATCCTCGTACAGCGACTACGGAGCCAAAAACGTGATCAATGAAAAAGTGGCGCCGGACTATTTGGATTGCAACGGCTACACGCCGAACAATCCGGGACCAACGCTCGCCGGCTTTACGGAAGCTACTTGCGTGAACGATGGACAATACTGGTTTGACGGCGAGTGCCGTAAAATTGATACGGCGGCGTGCGGTAGCTACGCGCTCTCCTGCTTTGAGGATGAAGTCGGCTGCAAGACGTATACGCCAAAGAAAGGCGGCCCCGCGGTTCCGGGTATTGTGGGTGACGGCGACACCTGTCCCGCCGAGTGTGTGGGGTATGACACCTTTAAGCAGGAACTGACGTACTTTGAACCATCGGGATCAGCGGCACTGTCCTATTTCATTCCCGCAACCGGAAAATCCTGCAACGCGAAAGACGCGGGCTGTACCGAGTTTACCAATCTGGACCGACTGGCGGAGGTTAATGGCGGCAATGCGAATGACGTGGAATTATCTCCGGAGGCGATTGAGTACTATGCCACCTTGCGCCAGTGCGTGCTGGTGGACGAATTCGGCCAGCCCAATGCCGCGCAGCTTGGCGCGGGCGCGAGCTGCGAAGCGTACTTCAGTTGGATAGGATCGGACGAAACAGGGTATCAATTGGCGAGCGAGGAATTGAAGAGCATCGGCGGCAGTCCGATAGGTGACGGCGGCGTTGCGGGATCGGGATGCGAGAGCCAGGGTGATGCTCTTGCCGATCCCAACTGCCGCGAATTCTTTGACGCGGGCGGCAACACACTGTACCGTTGGTATGATACAACCGTAACCTGCGCGCAAGATTGCCACCCGTACCGCATGAGCCGGTCGGCAACACTGCATAGCGCGACCCAGGAGCAAAATTGCACTAATTCCGGAGGTGTTTGGACTACGTATGATGTCTGTACGGCGGGAACGCGCCTTGGATTGTCCTGCAAGGTAAACACTGACTGCGATACCGCACCCGGTGCGGCGGATGGCGTGTGCGGTCCTTCTCCTGAAAGCGGCTACTGCATCTACCACGCCATTCCCGGACAGGGGCAGACCTGCGGCGAAGCGGCAAAAGACTGCCGCGCGTACGCGGGCAACGCTTCGCGCAATACGCGGACGCTCTTTACCGACACCTTTGAAAACGAGAGCGATATTCGCCAGTATTCCGATGGAACGATATCCAGCGAATCCACGAATCTTGGAGGACATTCGCAAAAAGTGATCCAAGCGGGCGGTACAACCGAAACAAACCGTTCGGTAAGCAAATTGGCGTTGATTATTGAGTACCGGGAACAACTGCCCGAAAGACCAGGGGCACCGCTTTCCTACTGGGAAGACGCGTTCGGCGCGTTGGGCTATAAGGTGATTAAAGATACCGACATAGCTACAATTGATGCCGTGGCAGACTATCAGCCGGATATTGTGGTAAGCATAAGTTATCAGTGGGGTACCCAAAAAGCCGCTCTGTTAAATCAGCTCTATGACGCGGGGTATGCGTTATTTACCCAGGGGAATGATTCCATAAAAGCTATCACACCAATCGTGCAGAACGATGGAGGTTTGCAAAAGGATGAACCGGTCATCCATAGTACGGGCAATCATTTCATCGCGCGAGGATGGAATACCAGCGCCGGCAGTAAGGGAGATCAGAGACGACGTATTCTTGCAATCCACCCCGAGGCAACGGTTATAGCCCAGGAATGGGAAGGCGGTAATCGCTATACCGAAGCCGTCTACCTTGCCGAATCCGGCAAAGGCAGATGGTACCATCACCAGCCGCTCATCTTTCCCGTAAGCCATCCCCTCAACACCACGTTATTCGCAAACGCCATTTCCGCGCTGGACTCCCGCGCGGGCGAGGCGATACAAAATGACAAAGCGTACGAATTGTCATTTTGGGCAAAGGGTACGGGCGATATGAGCATTGCCTTTTCGGGAGCACCCGCAGGCAGCGAATTTACCACGAACCTGCACCTTACTTCTGACTGGAAACGCTACACGCTAGGACCCGTGTTCGTAACCTGGGATAGCGAACCGAAAGAAACGCTGGACTTTGCAACAATGAACAATCTTTTCCTGCCTTTCTTTATTGACAACGTACAGCTTACTGAAGTAAAGGAAAACATCTACGTCATCGCGGGATCATGGAAAACTCCCGAAAGCTGCGACCAAACATCCGCGGGAGACCCGTGGCCGCAATACGCTTTGGGATGTGAGGCGTACACGGCGACCGGCGGCACCTATAATTTGAAGAGCTTCTCGGGACTCTGCCGCGAAGAGGCGATCGGCTGTGAAGCGATGATTGACACGCAGAATTCCAACAACCCCCTTGCCGAAGATTTTAATATCGGCGACGATGCGCGCGATGACGTACGCGTTCCCGCGGACAATGTAGTGTACATCATTAACGATCCGAATACGTATTGCAATACGGAGGGGCAAGGATGCCGTCTCTTGGGTGAGCCGCAGTTTGACCGCGAAAATACGCTTACCGGATTTGAGGCGACCTATTTGCGCGATGATCCGGATACATATGACCAATCGCTCTGCACGCAAGAAGTGCTGTGGTGCGAAGAGTATTTCTCGGACACCGGTCTTGCCTATTTCCGCGATCCCCTGCTCCACACTTGCGAATGGAAAGACGGCATCGGCGGCTACTCCGGCTGGTACAAGCGCGGCTCGGTTGCGGGCGCGCCCGATTGTCCCATGGCAAGCCACATCGGCTTCAACGGCCAAACGGTAACCCAGCCAGCGGGCGGCTGGGCTGGATTGTGTCCTGCGGACGAGTCCGGCTGCACGCAGTACGTGGATCCCATCAGCACGTTTAATCCCAACATCCTCCTTAACGGCGATTTTAATCAGGATACGGATAATAATGGCGTGCCGGATGGATGGGTCAATGACAATGGCATGATTGGTAACTTTGAGGCAGGTATACAAGGATCGCGCGCGGTGAAGGCGGAGGAGGCTACGCTTACTGCCATATACCAAAATATTTTGCTCGATCCGAATACGCTCTATGAACTTTCCGGATTTGTAAGAGATGGAGGTGATGGGAGTCGTCCCCGTCTTTACATTGACAATGCTATGACCGGCAGATGGGGAGTGTGCCAGGATAGCAAAGGAGCCGCCGCGGTTCTGAATGCAGGTGCGCCTGGTGCCGGTGCCGGTGCCGGTGGAGCTGATCGCTGTTTTTCAAGCAGTGAATGTACGGTACCGGGCGGCCAAGTCTGTATAGCGGGGATTTTAGGTATTGCGTGCAATGCTCATAGCGCGTGTGATACCAAGCCAGAGAGCGGTGATGGACGCTGTAATTTTCCCGTGTGTAATTACGCCGCTGTGCCCGATGTATGTGATGATGCCGCTGTCTGTCCATCCGGGCTTACATCTCCTGACGGATCAATGCTTGCTCAAAATGATGCAGGAGTGCCTTATGCTGACGAAGCCAGTACCTTTTTTGACCTTGATTATATTTCAAATCAGTTTCAGCGCTTTAGCGGCAGATTTCATTCGGGAAGAGGTGGAGTGGCAGAGGTATATTTTGGCGCAAATCATGGTGGCGAACCGGCTCACGGAACAGGTCATATTTTTGACAATGTGGAATTGCGCAAGGTCAATATTGATTATCTGATGCAAGACACCCTTGACGCAACCAGCTGCAACGGAGCAGTGGACTACGATAATGGCTGCATCTTACTCAATGCGGCGACACGGGGCGGAGCGCTCAACACGGTAACGTACGACCCTGACCACAATTTTAGTACCTCCGGCAGGCTGGGATCCGGTGCATCATGGGTAGTATGCAGTCAGGACAACAGCTACACCTCCGCGTGCGAAGCGAATACACTCGTAAAGGCGCGTCCCGACCGTTCTTGCGGTGAGTGGCTGTACTGCGAAACACTCTCTGAAGTGAAGGATGAAAACGGCATCATCACCAATCAGTGCTACGGTATCGGGCTGTGCAATCAGTTGGATGAAAATGGCAAGTGTGCCAGCGCGGTGCAAGAGGATACCGCTTCAGCAATCATCACCAATGTGGCGCAACTGGCGGATCTTACGGGGTATAGCGTACCGGGCTACAATGGCTTTCCGGGAGGCGGCAGTATAGCAGGCTATAAGCCGCTCAATGCAGCAGTGCAGCGGGGCAATGTGGGCTTAGTGCCGAATGGCGGGTTTGAATACTTTGATAATACCACGAAAAAACCCTACAGCTGGAGTGGTACGAAAAATAACTACGAGGTACTCAATAATCCACTGGATTTTGAACGCAACGGTTTCAAGCAGGCACCCGAGGGCAACAGCGTACTTAAAGTGAGCGGCGATGGGGATGTATTTTCCGAATCGCTGGATACGTTTGGCGGAACCTACTATCTGCAAGCAGACATCAACACCATTCAGGCGTTCGGCGATCTCACCCTTTCCGTGAGTGGGGAAGGTAATAAGATAACGGTGCCGGCCGGAATTGCGTGGCACAAGAAAATAGCGAAAGTATTACTGAAATCCGGTTCGGCGCGCGTTACGATACGCAACAGCCAAAAAGAGAGTACGATATTTATTGACGACGTGCGCCTGTTGCCCGTGTTAGACGAGGTCGGAGGCGTTCCGGATCCGGATCCGGAACGGCTGATCGGCTCAAGCTGCAGGTTGTACCCGACCTCTAACGCGCCCTCATGCTCGTACCATGATCAGGCGGGGAAAAATTATAAAGGTACCGCGGGCTACTGTTTGCAGTGGGATACCAAAAACACGAACGTTTGCCAGCTCTGGTGGCCGGTGGATACGATAAATGGCGATATCGGCACGCTCAACTTAAGTTACAATGGCCGCATACCCCTGTATTACTGCGTGGAATCGGACGATAGTGTTGTGTTGGCGCATGAGTGGAAAGGAGATATTTTCTTGGAGAATGATGAGGGGTCATCGTTGGGTTATTTGGATTTTGATCAGCTAAATATCAGCGAGGGGATGCAGGAATTTTTACGCAAAGAATCAATTGACCACATAGAACTTAAAGGCATTAACCAGGGCGGCCATGGTGCAGGATCCTGGTCGGCGGTGCTGGGCGGGGCGGTCAAAAAAGGCATAGATTCATGGTGTGATGGTGATGGGGGTTTTTCGTGGACGGGATGTTCTGACTGGTCATTTATTTATCGTAGGAAAGATATGACCAAAGAGTGCAGAGTTGCTGATTTCTGTACCGCACAAGATGGAGTACTTCCCGAAACGAAAAACAATGTGCAGGAGGTGCCGTTGGTGTACAACCCTGAAACTTTGAGCACCAACATCCGTGACTTGGCATACTGTAATCAAGACAGATTAACGCAAGATGTGAATGGAACGATAACAGACGAAATTCCTGACGGCAAGGTAGATTTTGATAAGGCAACCAAAAATCCGCTCTATGGAAAATATGATTGTATTGATTTTCTCAACGATGAGTGGGATGTCACACTAAACGACGACGGTGAAGATATGTGGCAAGTGATGGCGGTATTTGATAATTCAGATAGCCGCTACTTTAAAGGACTTGCCTATATCATAGGAGATGACAACAATGATTCAAGCGTGGAGCTTAAAGAAGTGCGCGTCTACGTTCATTCCCATGCATGTAACGTTTTATCCAAAGTAGTAACTTCAAGCGGCGAGGGCAAGCCTTGGTCGGCGCGCGTACGCAGTGGCGGCGGCTATACGATTAAGGGGCTAGCGGATCTCCAAAAGAGCGATCTCACGGTTCACAGTATCGTACAAGTAACATATGATTCCGATTATGCACCATTCGGCTCGGTCGTACCCCCGGCAATATCCATTGATCTACCGGACAATTGGGACGGCACAACGGATTTTGGAAGGCAACCTCTTGCGACATTGCCCCCCAATACGATAGATTTTTTGCCCCCCTATCAAGTGCGTGCCGGAAATCCCTATGACTGCACAGCACAAGACAAAGAGAACCCTTGCAATGATCTTATAGATAATGCCGTCGAGCGATTGCAGCAACTGTTTGTAAAGAGCTATGGCGCGTGGGAGTGGAAAGGCGCGTGCGCAAACCCCGGAAGTTTTGGTAAGACGTGTGCGGCCGGCGCTGACTGTGATAAGATTGTTGCCGGTGTACTGGAACCAGGATTATGTGAAGATTTTCGTTATAGATCCATAGATCCAAGCGTACAACCCAAACTCTATTGGATCCCGCCAACCGAGCAGTGTGTTATCAATAATATTCCGGTTGCAAGCCACGCGGATCCCGACAACCCCTATTGTGGCATACGTCCGCAAGCAATCATTATTAAAGTAAACGGCAAAGAAAATCCGGGAGACCTCGTGCCGGTCAATGTATCCGGCTACGTAACACTCACCTTCAATACCAATGTAGATCCGCAGCAATTGCCGATCAAGAGCTATGTCATTGACTGGGGCGACGGCAAGACGACCTCAATTTCCGGCTTGCAATCACTCCAAAAATCGGATCCCAATGATCCGGAAATATTCCAGCATTTCTATAGCTATTGGGATATTTTGGATAAAAAAAGTCAAGGAATTATTCCGGAAAATACGTGTGCCGCGGGTGTATGTAAGCTGAATCCAAAAATACGAATTTATGATAATTGGGGCTGGTGTACAGGTGCGGGGGATATGCCGGGATGCGGTTGGAATACTTTTGCCGGCGGTGTAGCCGTGAATGGCCTGCAATAAAAAATGAGGCAGGTAGCTTTCTCATAATGGGTGTATTGACACCTACGAATGATTTCGCTACACTGGTGTTACGTGAACAATTTACCAACCGCCAGTCGGGGAAGAGAGGTGTAAATCCTCCGCAGATCCGCTACGGTAATCGTCATCATGACGTAAGCCCGAATACCGAAGGTGGTTGCAATGAGTATACTCTTGCGAGATACAAGAGTCCTCCTTTGCCAAAACTCTCAAAGGTTTTATCACCATTGGCGAATGCGACGGCCCTTTCTCTCCTTGAGGAGGGTTTTTTGTTTGACATAAGGTGAGCAAAAATTACTCCATCTACCTCGTTGGTCCCAAAGCACTTACTACATCACCCTATCGTTATGCGCAACAGAAAATACATTATTCTTTTCCTTATCCCCATAGCCTTTTTTTGTCTGGCCGCTTCTCTCGTGTTTGCCGACACTTCAACTGCCATAGCATACTTACAACAACACCCGCAAGATGCATGGACAACGCAAGCACTAGTTGCCGCGGGAGCGGATACGGGAGATACGGCGTATTTGCAATCGTTTTCCGGTACCACGGCAACGGAGTACGCGAAACATATTTTAGCAATTGTTGCCCTAGGAGAGAATCCGTACAATTTTTTCGGAAGAGATTTGGTTTCCGGATTGCTCGGGATGGCGGACGGCACGCAACTGGGCAGTGCAGATCTGTTGAATGATGATTTCTGGGGGGTGCTGGCTTTGCGTGCCACCGGGTATACGATTGATGCGCAGGCAATACAGCAGAGCAAAAATTTTATTTTGGCGCATCAAAATACCGATGGCGGTTGGGGCTATGCGGTTGGGGGAGAGAGCGACACAAACGATACGGCTGCGGCAATCACCGCGCTTGTGGAAGCGGGGATGAGCGTGGATGATCCGGTAGTCCAAAACGCGCTTGCCTATGTGCAGGGGACGCAGAATACGGATGGGGGCTTCCCCTATACTCCAGGCGGTGAGTCTGACGGCGGGTCGGATGCTTGGGTATTATGGATGCTGCATAAGACGGGTATTACGGCAGGTGCGTGGTCTGCGGCAAACGGCGCAACCGTGAGAGATCATTTGGCATCACTGCAAACAGATGACGGCGGATTTAGATGGATGGCATCGGATGGCACGGCCTCGGTCAATATTACGGCACACGCGGTGATTGCGTTATCGGGCAAGAGTTTTCCTGTGGCGCATGCCGCGGCACAGGAAAATCCAACTTTTGCGGTGCGTATTGAAGGCAGTGACAAAACGGTATGTACTGTGCGTGTTTCCGGTCCGAGTGCGCTGGATGTCGTGCGGCACGCGGCATCCGCATGTGACTTTACGTATACCATTGAAAACACCTCGTTCGGACCATATCTTAAGCAAATTAATAATGATGCGGCGGAAGGGTTGAACGGCTGGATGTACTGGGTAAACTGGCAAAGTCCCGTTGTTGGCGCGGCTGACTATGCGCTGCAGACGGATGATGAAGTGTTGTGGGCGTATGGCGCGTGGAATGCGCAGCTGCTACGTATTTCCGTTGATAAAAATCGCGTGCAGATTGGTGAAAGCGTAAAAGTTTTAGTTGAGTCGCGTACGGAAGGTATCTGGCAGCCCGTAGTAGGGGTTACGGTAAAATGCGGTGAGAGTGCTACGGCTGCAACCGATGTGGCAGGGATTGCTTCGTGCAGCTACACCACCACTGCCGTCGCGCATATTGTAGCTGAAAATTCGGGTTATGTACGAAGCAACACTTTGGAAGTAGCAGTTGGCGGTATCGCGCAGTCTATTGATCTCTCCGTAGAGATAGAGGAGAATCCGGACGGGCAGGTTGGCACGGTACCAGATCTCGCGTTTACCGTTTCAGCAGGCACGGTCAATTTTGGCATACTGAAAGCGGGAGGTGTTGGAGAAGTACCGGTAACGCTTACCAATACCGGAACACGCGATTTATATCTTGAAAGTATCGTGGAGGGGGACGCCTTATTTACGCAATCGCTCAAGCTTGGGGGATATGACTGGCAGTCATATGCGACAGAGTTGTCGCAATCAAAACATACCGTACTTGATTTGACGCTTCCGGTGTCGTCAAACTATACGGCAATAGGCATAAAAAAGGGATCGCTCATTTTTTGGGGAACGGGAGTTGCAACCAACAACAACTAACGTATAATCAACTATAGGGCGATGCATAAAAAAATACACTCTATCGCGGTCATTGCCGCAATTTCCGTTATAGCAGTGGTCGCACTACCCGTTTTTGCGATCGGCGTTGGAGTTACGCCGTCTGCTCTTGAGGTGAGCGGGCGCAAGGGAGGCGCAGCCGAAGCGTTGCTTATGGTAACCAATACGGCACAAGAGGCCGGCATGTACCGGATAAGCGCAGATGACTATGCCGCATGGATGGTGTTTGCGCCGGATGAGATACGCTTGGAAGCGGGAGAATCACAAAAGATACGCATACGCCTGCTGCCGCAACAAGAGGGAATATTTGGCACCACTATTTCGGTGGTAGGGTATGCGCTGGACAAAAAGAGCTTCAACGCGGGTTCCGGAATCAAGGTTCCGCTACGCTTTACCGTTACAGGATTGGAAGCGGATCGGCTGCTCTTTTGGAGAAACGTGATTATTGATATACTGATCGTACTCATGGTTGGGGGAGCTGGCTTGTTCTGGTGGCTATGGTATGGAAAAAGGCACAGGAGTTTTACGGAGAATATGGGCCGCTTCTTGCATCCAAAAAAAAGGCAATGGTGGAAATAAGAAAAAGCGCGGAAATATGCATCAAGTGATACACACCTAACATGAAACGCCGATACGGTATCCTTATAGCGATTATATTTTTTATCTCGGGTTTATTGCTTGGGAAGGGCGCGGTTGTGCCAGATCCTATAAGTGTGCCGCAATCGGGTAGGATGGATGTAGCGGAACAAACGGTAAATTTTATATTGGATTTTGATGAGGAACAACTCCGAACATTTCCGCAAATACGGTTTACAGAAGGAGAAACCGTATGGGAAGTGCTAAACCGCACTATGGCAGTTGCAGGCATTGCCCTACACTATAAAGACTACGGCGATATGGGCGTATTTCTGGAAGGGATTGACGGCGCTGCCAATACCGGCGATACGTATTGGCAGTATTGGATAAATGGTCAATATGCGGAGGTTGGCGCGAGCGCGTATCATCTGCAACCAGGCGATACAATTTTATGGAAGTTGACCAAGAGTCGGCAGTAACGCAGAATTGTTCTGCAGACTCCAACAGTAAACTTTTTATTTCTCATTCCCGCAAAGTATGCTACAAAAAAAATCTTTCTTCTTCGTACTCCTGCTTATTAGCATCGCGGCGCTTGCTCGGCTCATGCCGCATCCGTGGAACTTTACGCCGATTGGCGCGGCAGGATTGTTTGCCGGAAAATATTTGCAAAAAAAATGGGCATTTGTTGTACCACTTGCGGCGATGGCGCTCGCTGACCTGTGGCTGGGATGGTATGATTGGAGACTCATGATTGCGGTGTACGCAAGCATGGCTGCATACACGTTTCTCGGCGTACTCGTACGCGCCAAGGGCTTTGTACCTACCGCAACCGCGACGCTCGCGGGATCGCTCCAATTTTTTCTTCTTACCAATGGTATGGTATGGGTGCTGTCCGCGTGGTATCCGCATACGTTGCAAGGATTATTGACGGCCTATACACTCGGCGTCCCTTTCTTTAAATATACGCTTGCCGGTGATGTGTTGTATGTTGGCGTGTTTGTCCTTAGCTTTGTATTCGCGCAACTTGTCTATCGCCAACTTACCCTTGCGCCACGAAGTAATGCCGCATAAAAAGTTGGCAGCACACTGTAAAACCGCTTACCAAAGCGGTTTTAAACTTGCCTATTCCACGCGGCAAGCTAGTGCCGCATAGGCAGTTTATGCACAGATGTAATTTTGTTGTGAGGGGTAATTTGTGGTACAATATAAACTATAATCTGGACATAGAGTTCTTTAGACTTTCAGGAATTAGGTTACATTGCTCCACGAAACGCGCAGCACAATTTTAGAGAAAAATGTCTACAATTTGAACAAACAATAATATATAGGGGTATACATGCCGGAAGAAATAGCACAATTTGACGCGGATGCGGAAAATGAAGAAGAAACAGATGGCGTGTATGCAAGGGACTACGCGTTCGCGCGGCAACAGGCACGACTTGCGAGAAGGGTAGAGGACGGTGAAGGTCCCTCCATTCAAAAACTGCGCCATCAGCAGGAAATTGCCGAACGCGAAGCGGCTGCGCAAAAGGAAAAAGATATGCCGACCCAGCGTGAGGCATTGGAAACGACCAAACAACAGCAACGGGCGCAGGCGGCGATGGAAGAGGATACGGTCGGACAGCGGTTGCAAAAACAGCTTGAGATCAGAAAAAAGAAAGATAAAAAAGATACGGACCTCGTGCACGAAGCACATACATGGTTGAAGCGACTTTTTGTTTGGAATCTGTTAGTCATCATCGGCGGCATTGTTTCACTTTTTTTCACTATAGGTTTTTTAGCCATTGCTATCGCTTATTTGCAGAGTGTATGGGACAAAATATCGTAAACTGCAACCACTCCTCTCTCTGCAACAACCCTCTCATGATGCGTCTCAAAAAAAATCTTCTGTAAACATGCGTATCGAAGCTCGCTTCCATCTCCCGTATCTCACCACTATGCTTACCAATAAAAAAGGTCTGTTTTTTGCGATGGCGATAGTGGTACTTACGCTCACGCCGTTTGTTGGTGTGCATGCAACTGTGTTTGAAGCATCATTCTTGAGTTTGATTGGCAACATCATCATTTTTTTTGCCGGACTGCTTGGAAAAATACTCACGCTTATCATAGGCGTGTTTATTGCGCTAGTTCAGTACAATAATTTTATCAAAGAGCCTATAGTTACTACCGGCTTCTATATCGTTCGGCAACTCTGCACGATGCTCTTCGTGGTGATACTGCTGGTCATCGCCATTGCCACCGTGCTGCACATTGAATCGTACCACTGGCGCAGAACGCTGCCAAAAATGATGATCATGGTGGTGCTGGTGTACTTTAGCTTGAGCATCACCGGATTTATGATTGATATCGCGCAGGCGGTGATGCTGACGTTTGCGAATGAAATACGCGATGCTGGGGCAGGTGATTTTGCAAATAATCTGGGTCTTCAGAATTTTTTAAATATTAGCGTAGAGCATGCTAAAGCAACAAAGAAAGATTCCGGCGACGAAGGGAGTTCTAATTTTTGGTCTGTAATACTATCCCTTGGCGTTGCTCTTATAGCGCTATTTCTTGCGGTGATCGTCATGGCCATGCTTGTGGCGGTTATTGTGGTGCGCATCGTCATGCTTTGGATGTACGCGATATTTTCGCCTTTCGCATGGTTTTTGCAAGTCTTTCCGGGAGGCCAGAAATACGCTTCGCAATGGTGGACGGGATTTACCAAGTATCTTATTAACGGACCTGTCCTTACTTTTTTCATCTGGCTTGCCCTCTCCTCTTTTTCAGCTACACTTAACGGAGTTGATTTATCGGGTAGCACGAAGGAGCTTTGCATTTCTGATAATTCTATAGGGTGTCTTAGCAACATGTCTTCTTTTTTGGTGTTTTTGGGATTGATGGTAGGGTCGCTGATTTTAACTCGGGAATTGGCAGGTGCGGCATCGGGTGCCACGAATGCCATACACGGAGGCATGATGAAAGGCGTTTCAAAAATTAAGCAGTTTGCGGGGAGACATAAGATGGTTGTTGGCGGCGCGTTGGTTGGCGCGGCAACGGGAGGAGTTGGCTTGGTGGCTCTTGGTGCCGTTCTTGGGAAAGGTGCAAAAATAGGTGCTCGTGCAGGAACATTGCGGGTAGGTGGAAAGATAGGAGCGTACGCCAAAGCAGGCAAAGAAAAGTTTGCAGATTCTTATGCAGGTAAATTTTTAGGTTATAACGAACGGTATAATAAAGAATTACAAATTAACCAGCAGGCAAAGGCAAAAATGCGATTGGAGAAAGATCCTGAGAAAAAGAAAAGACTTGCAGCACAAGCCGCAAGAGAAATAGCAGAACAACGCCGTTTGAGCATGGTAGAAAAAGGGGGGAGGCCGACTGAAGAATATGCGGAAGCCGAAGCGAGAAATGCTTTAGCGAAAGCCAATAAGAAAAAGGGATTAGAACATATTGGGCTTACAGATTTGATTACAGAAGATACGCAAGCTCTTGCGGGGGGTTTTGAAGATACGGACATTATTGATGCGATGAAAAATGTGCGTCTGATGAGTAGGGAAAGAAGAGCTCAAATATTGAAAGATAGTCCGGGAGATTCTCCACGCGATAGAATGGATGCCGCCGCCGCCGCTATATTTAGCGGTGGTGGCACTACTACTACCCCGGCACCCAGAATGATTGTAGATGAAGAGTTGGGAAAAATGCGCGGCACAGGAGAGGTATCGGTCAATCGTTTCGCGCGCGGAGAAGGGGAAACTGTTGCAGTTGATTTTGATGAGGCGTTTAGCGATTTGGATTTTGTACCGAAAAAAGGAACCGATTACAGCCGTACCAAAGGCATGAATGTTACTGATGCCGACCAAATAGGAAAAGTGGCGAGTCGTTTGGCAAGTACGCTTGATACAAAGATTCGCGCTATAGAAGCAAAGGGCGGCAAAGCA